>SDBS01001892.1_pt1 | contig 21066 bp, 14 predicted proteins | sample 2277091 | NCBI WGS metagenome assembly SDBS01 (sample SAMN10404972, study PRJNA504765) | marine sediment metagenome | isolation source: marine sediment core GS10_PC15, 163 cmbsf | place: Arctic Ocean: Southern Knipovich Ridge | collected 2010 | reverse complement strand
TAATCGGAATTAATAAATTTGGTTCATCTCCACAGAGTTGGTAGGATCCTAAGGGGTCAAGGAGTCCAGAACCCTTGAATCCTCGAATCCTTTACATCAACTTTTCGGGAGAAGAACCACAAATTTAAGGGTACTAATTACAGAAAGCCAGCTTTATTATTGTCTAAAAATAATAGGCCACAATAACAGTGATATTATCAGGGGCACCCTTCTTATTTGACATATCGATGAGTTTCCGGCAGATCTTTTCCGGGCTTTTTGATTTTTTGAAGGCTTTAAGAATCTCTTTTTGAGAAAGAAGAGAATGCATGCCATCGCTGCTCAATAAGATGTAATCTTCGGGTTGAGCTGTGATCTCAAAAGAGTCTATTTTTGTTTTTTCATTGAGGCCCAGTGATCGGGTTATCAGCTCTTTATATGGAGAATCTTTAATATCTTCTTCTGTGAGCCGTCCTTTCTGCATCTGCTCACTTTTCCAGTTGTGGTCGGTTGTGATCTGTTGGATGTGTTTCTCTCTGATCAAATAAGCCCGGCTGTCTCCGACATTGGATATATAGGAGTGCGTATCAGTAAGAAGGGCGGCAACCAGTGTAGAGCCCATCCCTGTCAGCTCTTTCTCTGCAGCCGCGTGGCTAAATATCTTGAGATTGGCCTGCTGTACTGAATCTTCAAGGACGATTAAAAGGTCAAGGTCCGGGGAAGTCAGATTTTCGAACTGAGAATGAATATAATTTTTTACGCTCTCGATCGCGAGTGCACTGGCGATTTCGCCTCCGATATGTCCTCCCATACCATCGGCCACAGCAATGAGATAGCGTGGTTTTTGAGTTTTGTTGAATGAATAGCATACATAACTGTCTTCATTATTAGACCTTTTCTTCCCGATATCCGTATCGCCAAAAACTTCTATGTTCATTTTAGTTGTTGTAAAGAAAAAATTTATAATTCTTCAAGAGATTTGTCAAATGTTATATGAAATTATATGATTTCTCTGTGAGTTTCTTAATTTGTGAGGTCTTTGATGACGGAAATTAAACGGCGGGAGTTTTTAAAGGCTTTAGGAACCACGGCTGTCACTTTGTCTATTCCGGGTATTGCCGCTTTGTCGTCCGGCTGCCGGCAGGGCATAGGCTTAAAGAAGCCAAACATCATTCTAATCCTTGTTGATGATATGGGCTGGACGGATGTCGCCTGCTATGGCAGCCATTACTATGAAACTCAGAATATCGATCGACTGGCCAGGGAGGGGATGAGGTTTACCGACAGTTATGCCTCCTGCGCAGTCTGTTCGCCCACGCGGGCATCCATCATGACTGGGAGATATCCGGTCCGGCTGGGGATTACGGACTGGATTCGCGGACGCTTCCAGGGTGGAACGGTACCGCTGGATGGGAAAAATCCCGGTGGATATGAGGGCAGTGAAAACACGAAGCTTTTCTGCCCCCAGAATGCACGCTGGCTGGAACTGAATGAGATCACGATAGCTGAAGTGCTCAAGCCAGCCGGGTACGTGTCCTGCCATATCGGCAAGTGGCATTTGGGTTTTGAGGAATGGTACCCGGATAAACAGGGATTTGATTACAATATCGGGGGGTGTGACTACGGGCAACCTCCCAGTTATTTTGATCCTTACTTCAGAAAAGGGCATGGTTATATCCCCACTCTTCCACCACGGAAAGTCGGGGAGTTCCTCACCGACCGTGAGGCCGATGAAGCCGTACATTTCATTGAGGAAAACAAAAACCGACCGTTTTTTCTCTACATGGCTCACTACGCCGTTCATACTCCCCTTGAGGGAAAGAATGAGGTTGTACGAAAATATGCCTCAAAACCGTCGACTAATCAAGACAATGCCACGTATGCCGCTATGGTTGAGAGTGTGGATGATTCGGTCGGAAAAATCCTGGATAAACTCGATGAACTGGGCATTGCAGAAGATACTCTTATCCTGTTTACGTCTGACAATGGAGGATACCTGCGGGCGACCCACAATGCGCCCCTCCGTTCCGGAAAAGGATATCCATATGAGGGAGGAATCCGTGTGCCCTTGATTGTCCGGTGGTCAGGAAAAATTGAACCCGGATCGGAAGATAAAACTCCTGTTATCAGTGTCGATTATCTGCCGACTGTGTGCGAAGCCGCTTCCATACCGCTTCCGGAAAACCGGTCGATTGACGGATTGAGTCTGCTGCCATTACTCATCCAAAAAGGCACACTGGATAGAGAAGATCTTTTTTGGCATTTTCCTCATTACCGCGGCGAAATCATGCCTTACAGCATCATCCGATGCCGGAATTGGAAGCTCATCAAACGGTATGAAGGAAAAACGTATGAGCTGTTTGATTTAAGAGAGGATCTTTCAGAAGAGTCCGATCTTTCTGAGAAGCATCCTGAAAAAGTTGCCGAGCTGAACCAAAAACTTGAGACCTGGCTCATGGATACCGGAGCCAAAATGCCAAAACCCAATCCAAACTATAAACCACAATCATAAATGTAAATTAGAGGAATGCGAAAACACCTGGATTCCATTTTGATCAAACCGGCCGGTCCGGACTGCAACATGAACTGCACGTATTGTTTTTACCTGAAGAAGTCAGAACTTTTTCCGGAAACAAAAGTGTTTCGTATGACGGAAAAAATACTGGAGGAAGTGACCCGACAGTTTTTAGCCCAACCTCTGCGAGAGCTGTCCTTCAGTTGGCAGGGTGGAGAGCCGACCTTGATGGGGCTTCCTTTTTTCCGGAAGGCCGTAGCGCTTCAGGAGAAATATGGACGCGGACAGGTTGTTGGGAATGGTCTGCAGACGAACGGGTACCTCATCAATGAAAAATGGGCCGAATTTCTCAACACATACAAATTCTTGATTGGCTTATCACTGGATGGGCCTGAACATGTCCAAAACAAATACCGTTTTTTGAGGAATGGGAAAGGATCCTGGTCGCGTGTGGTCAGCAGTGCCAAGCTTCTGCTCGATGCGGGAGTGGCGGTGAATGCCATCTCTGTGGTCAATGATTATTCTGTCCGGTTTCCCCAAGAGATCTATGATTATTTTAAGGATTTAGGCCTGGAATACATGCAGTTTATTCCCTGTGTGGAGACCGATCCGAAAAATTCTTTACGATTGGCTCCATTTTCGGTTTCTGCCCAGGCCTATGGTACTTTTTTGTGCCGGCTCTTCGATCTCTGGCTTGCTGATTTTAAGGACGGCAAGCCAACGACATCGATCCGATTCTTCGACTCTGTCTTTTACGGATATGTCGGAATGTCTCCTCCGGAATGCACGCTCTTAGAAAAGTGCGGGAATTACGTCGTTGTCGAACACAACGGAGATGTCTTTTCCTGCGATTTTTTTGTCGAAGAATTGTGGAGGCTGGGCAGTGTGGTAAGCGGCAGTTTGATCGACATGTTGAATTCCAAGCAACAGAACATCTTTGGTGAGAAAAAAAAGTCTCTGCCGAAAGACTGTTTGGACTGCCGGTGGCTCCATCACTGCCGCGGAGGATGCACAAAAGACCGCATCCGAGATCCGCAGGACCGGAATCTCAGTCATTTTTGCTCAGCCTACAAGATGTTTTTTCAGCATGCAGATTCCCGTCTTCAGAAAATTGCCTCGGCATGGAAGAGTGAACAGGCCCGGGAGTTGCAGGTCCGGCAGCAGGAGGATCTCAAGGAAAGAGCCAAAAGAAAGCGAAAGATAGGACGAAATGATCCCTGTTCCTGCGGGAGTGGCCTGAAGTACAAGAAGTGCTGTGGAGGATTTTAATTGTCGCTGCATCAAAGATTTTCCTTTCATTCCGGCACTGAACTTCAGGACAAAGCCAAACGACTTGGAATTGATCTCCCGTTTACTGAAGATGTGTCCGTACTTTTTGAAAAAAGATCTGTGGCATCCCGGACTCTTCCCAATAGTTTCGCTGTCCATCCTATGGAGGGATTTGACTCCCATATCGATGGTTCTCCAAGCGATAGGGTGTTCCGGCGTTATTTACGGTATGCAGCGGGAGGGAGTGGTTTGATCTGGTTTGAAGCCGCAAGTGTTGTGCCTGAGGGAAAATCCAATCCTTTTCAGATGATGCTGACCGAACGGAACCTGGAACGGTTCAAGAAGCTCCTCAACAAAATAAAAAGTTCTGCACGTCAAACTTTTGGACTTAAGCATAATCTGTTTTGTGTGCTTCAGCTGACGCACTCAGGCCGTTTTTCTAAACCGGATGGCACCACAAAACCTCAGGTTGCCAGGCTTATTCCGGAGTTGGATCGGGATGAAACGCCAATCAGAATTTTCGCGGATGAGGAGTTGGATATTCTACAAGAACAATTTGTTGAATCGGCAAAATTGGCCTATGCTGCCGGTTTTGATGCCGTGGATATCAAAGCTTGTCATGGTTATCTGGTCAACGATCTTCTGGCCTCTTATACGAGAAAAAACAGCAAATACGGAGGAAGTTTTACCAACAGGACGCGTTTTCTCCTTGAAACTGTCCAGAAGATTCATTCAGAAATTCCGGAGATTGTATTGTCTGTGCGCCTCAATATTTACGATGGGCTGGGCTATCCCTACGGTTTTGGTGTATCTTCAGATGGATCTCCGGATGTCGATCTGAAGGAACCCTCTAAACTCATTGAGAGATTAATCGAGAACGGATGTTCTCTTCTGAATTTAACCCTGGGAAATCCTCATAACAAGCCGCATCTCGGGCGTCCGTTTGACAGGCCTCTTTTTTTGTCCGCTGTTCCGGATGAACATCCACTAATAAGTGTGGGACGGCTCTTACGGCTTACCGGACAAATTCAAAAAACCTTTCCCAACATTCCTTGTGTGGGTACTGGATATTCCTGGCTGCGGCAGTATTTTCCTCAAATTGGGGCTGCCGTCGTAAATAAAGGAGAGGTCTCGTTTGTCGGCTTGGGGAGGAGTTCGTTTGCATACCCTGATGCTCCCAAAGATCTGATGGAAAAAGGCCTGCTGAACCGAAAAAAAGTGTGTGTCACGTGCTCATGCTGCAGTGAGTTGATCAGGGCAGGCAAACCGACCGGGTGTGTGATTCGAGACAAAACTGTCTATGCCAAAGAATACAAAGATCACTTCGGAAAAGGGGGTCGGAGATGAAATCCTCTGTTCTAGAGATTGGTGGTAAAACTATTCCCTGTTTTTCTGTCAACACATTGATTATTGGCAGCGGAGCTGCATCTCTAAACGCCGCCTTAAGGCTGTTTGGATCAGGACAGGAAAACCTTGCCATTGCTACAGAAGGTTGGGGAGCGGGCACGTCCAATAATGCCGGTTCGGATAAACAGACCTATTATAAACAGTCTCTATTTGGAAAAGAAGCCGATTCTCCTATGAGGATGGCCGAAGATCTTTTTTCGGGAGGTTCTATGCACGGCGACATCGCTTTGTGTGAAGCCCAAAATTCAGCCATAGCTTTTTTCAATCTTGTCGGCTTGGGCGTTCCTTTTCCCCACGACCGGTTCGGTGGATATGTGGGATACAAAACAGATCATGATTCTTTAGGCCGGGGAACCTCTGCTGGGCCTCTCACGTCCCATCTCATGTTTGAAGCCCTGGCCAATGAAGTGAGGAAAAAAGGAGTTCCGATTTTTAATGACCACGAAATCATTGCACTCCTCACTTCAAAAATACGGGAAAAGAAACACGTCATAGGGGCGGTGGCGCTCGATAAGACAGAACTTGCTGCCGGCAGGCCGGGTTTGGTTGTGTTTAATGCGGTGAATGTTGTCCTGGGAACAGGAGGACCTGGCGGAATCTACAGAATGTCTGTCTATCCGGAGAGTCAACTAGGCTCTCACGGTCTGGCATTATCTATTGGGGCTGTCGGCCAGAATTTGACCGAATCCCAGTTTGGCTTGGCCTCCATCAAATTCAGGTGGAATCTTTCCGGGACCTACCAGCAGGTCATTCCACGTTATGTGTCCACGGATTTGGATGGCCGTGATGAACGGGAGTTTTTAAACGAATATTTTCCGGACATGGGGACACTGGCGACTGCGATTTTTCTTAAAGGTTACCAGTGGCCGTTCGATCCCAGAAAGGTGAGAGACTTTGGGTCCTCTTTGATCGATGTTCTTGTCTATCAAGAGACTGTAGTCAAAGGACGGAGAGTTTTTCTCGATTATACGGCTAATCCAAAAGGAGGACGTCGTCTTGAGGCGTTTTCCTTTGATGACCTTGAGGATGAGGCCTATACCTATCTTGAGAAATCAAAGGCTTTGTTTGGAATCCCTATCGAACGATTGAAGGCCATGAATTTGCCGGCTGTTGACCTTTATAAAGAGCACGATATCGATCTTGAAAAAGAATCCCTTGAGATAGCTGTCTGTGCCCAGCACAACAACGGCGGCCTGCGGGGGAATATCTGGTGGGAGTCCAATATCAAACACCTGTTTCCCGTCGGTGAAGTGAATGGCTCTCATGGGGTCTATAGGCCGGGTGGATCGGCTCTCAATGCGGGACAGGTGGGAAGCCAAAGAGCCGCTTTTTTTATCACAAAACAATATGCGACATCTCCTCCGGATGAGGATGAGTTTAAGGCTGCGGTTTCTGGCCGGATTAAAAACATCTTAGAATTCATCAAAAAAATATCCTGTTCGCTGTCGGAAGATGACACATTCCTTCATTCAATACGCAAAGACATTCAGGATAGGATGTCTTCTTTTGGGGCGCACATCCGTGATCCAAAGCAGATCGAGGACGCCAGGAATAAAGCCTGGTCTCTTTATGTACGGCTGCAAAAAGAGATGAAAGTGTCTTCCCTTCAAAAGCTTCCCGAAGCATTCAAAAATCTAGATCTCTGTTTGACCCATGCGGTGTATCTGGAAGCCATCTCCGAGTATTTTAAAAAGGGTGGGAAAAGCCGTGGTTCTTTTCTTGTGCTGGACACGGACGGCCAAAAACCCTGTGAAAAGCTGGGTGATGAATGGCGCTTCGGTTTGAATGAAGAGGAATCGTTTGTGGAAAAGAAGATATTGGAGGTGCGGATGGATGAAAACGGGGAACTTTCCAAGGATTGGGTAGATATCCGGCCTATTCCAAGAGAAGAGAGCTGGTTTGAAAATATCTGGAAGGATTTCCTTGCAGACAATATTTTTTAGAGTTGACCTTTTTCCCGAAAAATGGTTTGAATATTTATGAAAAAAATGTTGTGTTTATGTTCTGAAGGAGAAGGGAGATGAAAGGAAAATCCGCAGCCCTCGTTACAGGAGCCGGTTTAGGTATTGGCCGGGGGATAGCCCTTGAACTGGCTAAAGCCGGTTATGATATCGCAGGAGTGGACATCGAATATGATCCTCAAAACAGCCATCACAGGGGTCTTTGGGAAGTCCAACAGAGAGTCGAGGAATTTGGCGCAAGTTTTCTCCCTATCCAGGGCGATATTTCTTCCCTGGAAGACCACAAGAAGATTCTTGAACTGGCCTATTCAAAATTTGAAAGAATCGATGTTCTGGTCAATAATGCAGGCGTTGCACCGGACAAGAGACTGGATATCCTGGACACAACCCCAGAGAGCTATGACAGGATTTTATCTGTCAACTCCCGAGGGGCATTCTTCTTGACACAGAGAGCGGCTCGGCACATGATAGATCAAGTCCAGAAAGACCCCTTGTACCGGCCGTGCATCGTTTTCATCTCATCCATTTCCGCGGATGTCTCTTCCCCTTCCAGGGCCGAGTACTGTATCTCCAAAGCGGCTCTCAGTCAGATGTCCAGGATATTCGCCGACCGTCTATCTGAATTCAATATCAATGTTTATGAAGTTCGACCCGGAATTATCCAGACACGGATGACAGAGGCCGTCAAAGACAAGTATGACCGGCAAATCGACGAAGGTCTTATCCCGCAGAAGAGATGGGGGCAGCCCGAGGATGTGGCAAGGGCCGTAGTCTCTCTCGCAAAAGGTTCATTTTCCTATTCCACAGGAATGGTGGTCGAAGTCAGCGGAGGAATGAACATACGCCGGCTGTAATGGGGTGAACAATGAAAAAGACAGAACAAATTTTTGAGGAATTGAGACAAAAACGGTTGGTGGCGCTTCTCACTCCCAAATCTGTTGATGAGTGTGTGGCTTCGTATGAAATATTTCAGGCAGAGGGAGTCCTTCTCGAGATTGCCCTCCGAACGAAGTTCAGCCTGGATGGGATCGAGGCTGTACTTTTTAAGTATCCTGAGGCTTTGATTCTTGCAGGGACGGTTATGACAGCGAACCAGGCCCACGGGGCCATTCAGGCCGGAGCCGCTGGGATTGTTTCAGCGGATTATATTCCAGATGTTGTGGATGTCTGTGTGAACAAAGACATTATGTGTGTGCCCGGGGGATTGGCCGATGCGGGCAAACAGCTCGTGCAAAAAGCGGAGGGCTATGGCTGTTCTTTGGAGGAATTAAAAGAGAAGTATCCCTATCAGTGGATTTATAAATTGTTTCCCACTTTTTCTGGAACTCTTTCCCATATGGATTTAGCCAAATCCTGGAGAGGCCCTTTCAAGGATCTCGAAGTGATCTATACCGGAGGAATCACGTTCGAAACTCTCGATAAAGCGGTCCTCAAGGATCCACATGGAATATTCTGTGCTTCGGCATTGACCCAGACGATCCATGATGTTGAGTCGACGCGTTCCAAAATCCGGGACTGGAGGGAAAAGCTCGATTTTTTTCCCTCAAAAAAACCTCTGAAAAAAAAGAAGTCCAGGAGAAAAGGTGAATCCGTTAAAACCGTAACATTTGGTGAGATGCTGATGCGGCTGTCTCCTCCTCCAGGTATTCGGTTGGAGAATGCCCAAAATTTTGATGCGCATTTTGGTGGTGCTGAAGCCAATGTGGCAGTAAGCTTGGCTCAATTCGGTCTGCAGTCTTTCTATGTGACGGTGCTTCCTGAAAATCAAATCGGAGACAACGCCTGCCGCGTATTAAAATCATATGGAGTGAACACTCAGCACATCCTCCGCAAGGGGAATAAACTGGGTGTCTATTACCTGGAACACGGTGCCGGTCCCCGGCCTTCACGGGTTATCTACGACAGGGCATTTTCTTCCATAACAGGATTAAAACCGGATGAACTGGATTGGGATATCATCCTCGATCAAACAGGCTGGTTCCACTGGACGGGCATTACTCCGGCTTTAGGCGATTCGGTTTTAGATACTCTGAGAGAGGGCCTCAAAATGGCCAAAAAAAAAGGGATATCCGTCTCCTGTGATTTAAACTATAGGAAAAAATTATGGAGTGAGGAACGTGCCAAAGATGTCATGACAGAACTCATGTCTTATGTCGATGTTCTTTTTGGCAACGAAGAAGATCCTATGCGGATTTTCGGAATCATTCCCGGGAAGAGCGATGTGGATGCAGCCCATTTGGATGTGGAAGGCTATAGAGATCTGGCACAGGAGCTCTTGGAGCGCTTTGCGCTGCAGAAAGTGGTGATTACACTCCGGGAGAGTGTGTCGGCTTCAGAAAATTTCTGGTCTGCATGTCTTTTTGACGGCCGGAAGTTTATCCGGAGCAAAAGATATTTTATTGCCGTATTGGATAGAGTGGGGGCCGGAGATGCTTTTGCTTCAGGTTTTATCGCCGGTCTTTTAAAAGGGAAGACAGATCAAGAGGCTCTTGAATTTGGAGTGGCGGCCTCCTGTCTCAAACATTCCATTCGGGGCGATTTTAATCAAGTGAATCCTGAAGAAGTCGAAAAATTAGCTGCAGGAGATACATCAGGAAGAGTGCAGCGCTAAGGAGTCCGTGATGTCAAATCAAGTCGTTTTTGATGGTTTCTTTAAGGATACGGTTTCATTTTTTAACCGTTTAAAAAAACACAATGAGAAAGAATGGTTCCAGAGTCACAGGGGAGATTATGAATCCTATGTGCTGACACCGGCCCGGTCCTTTGTTGCCGCCATGGGTGAACGGCTCACGGAGATTTCACCAGATATTAAAGCCGTTCCAAAAATCAACAAGTCCCTCTTTCGGATCAATAGAGATACACGTTTCAGCCCTGACAAATCCCCTTACAAAACACATATGGGGATTTTTTTTTGGGAAGGCGTACGGCCGAGGATGGAGTGTTCCGGATTCTACTGTCATCTAGAACCTCCCAATCTTATGATTGGTGCGGGGATCTATATGTTTCCTAAAACAGGGCTGTTTCGTTTTCGGAAGGCTGTCGTCGATCCTGAGTCAGGCGAAAGCCTGTCGCAAGCCCTGACATCGATATCTCGTTTGAAGGGATATGAGATCGGAGGAAGACACTATAAACGTGTCCCTTCCGGATTTGACAGCAACCATCCTCATTCGGATCTTCTCCTGCACAATGGTCTGTATGCTGGGAAGACGATTCCTATTCCCGATGAGTTTTACACTGCGGAGTTGATTAATTTTTGCTGGAAAAATTTCATAGCCCTGGCGCCTCTGCACATGTGGCTGGTTGAAAATAGAATAGGCTTTTTTTAACAAGTTATAGGAACGGATTGAAATGAATTCCAAGAAACTCTATCTTGTGTGCAATGCCCACCTCGATCCTGTCTGGTTGTGGGAGTGGGAAGAGGGTGCAGCCGAAGCTCTGTCCACTTTCCGCACGGCCGTCCAACTGTGTGAAGAATTTGAAGAATTTGTGTTCTGCCACAATGAATCCCTTCTCTATAAATGGGTGGAGATGTATGATTCCGAGCTCTTTGTGAAAATTCAAAAGATGGTCTCACAGGGGCGGTGGCACATAATGGGAGGCTGGTATGTCCAGCCCGACTGCAACATGCCCAGCGGGGAGTCCCTTGTCCGGCAGATCCTTTTCGGAAAAAAATATTTCGCTAAAAATTTCGGATCATATCCGGAAACTGCGATAAATTTTGATCCTTTTGGTCATACGCGGGGACTGGTGCAGATCCTGAAAAAGTCGGGGTACACATCCTACATTTTTTGCCGCCCTGATGCCCTGGAACTCGAGCTTCCGGCCGATGATTTTATCTGGATTGGATACGATGGATCAACGATCCTGGCTCATAGGGCCAGGCATCATTACAACTCGCAGAAAGGGAAGGCAGGGAAGAAGACTGAAGAATGGCTTGCGGAAAATGGGGCGAGGGTCACGGGCCTTCTTCTCTGGGGGATCGGAAATCATGGTGGAGGGGCGTCTCGAGAAGACCTTGAGGACCTGCGTAAACTGATGGCTAGAACCAAAGACAGAGACATTCTTCATGCAACACCGGAGGCGTATTTCGATGAATTGAAGCCGAATCAAGATTTATGCCCGCGGTGGGAAAAAGATCTCAATCCCTGGGCCGTAGGATGTTACACCTCGATGGCTTTAGTGAAACAGAAGCACCGCCTGCTCGAAAATACATATTTTAAAACGGAGAAAATGGCGACGCATGTCTCACTCGAAGGCTTGATGACTTATCCTCAAGAAGAACTTCAAAAAGCACTTGAAGATCTTTTATTTTGCCAATTCCATGACATTCTTCCCGGATCCTCTATACAGGAAGTCGAAGAGGATGTGCTCCAAAAGATAAGTCATGGAATGGAAATTCTGTCTCAAATCAAAATGCGGGCTTTCTTCCGGCTGCTTGGCGGCCAGGCGCGGGCTGAAGAGGGAGAATTTCCTGTCCTTGTTTATAATCCCCATCCTTTTTCAGTGACAACAACAATTGTGTGTGAATTTCAGCCGCCTGAACCGAACACGGATCCTAATATTTTCCTGATGCCGGAAATGGAGGATGAGTCAGGGGACCTGATCCCTCTTCAGTTGGAACAGGAAAGTTCAAACATTTCGGTCGATTTGAGAAAGAGAATCGTTTTTCTGGCCAACCTTAAGCCCAGTCAAATGAACCGCTATGCCTGCCGGCTGAAAACCGTCGATCCCCCATCTGAATTGAAGACCGTGACCGATTTATCATTCAATTTTAAGACGGAATCTCTTGAAGTGTCCATCGATCCTGAAACAGGCACCATGGATAAATATGTCGTTAATGGAGAGGATTTTCTCAAAACCGGTTCCTTCCGACTGCTTGTCTGCAAAGATAATTCCGATCCATGGGGAATGCTGGTGCGCAGTTTCAGGGAAGTCGAGGGTGTTTTCACTCTTTTGTCCGGGGAGCGAAGTGCCTGGTTTTCCGGTGTTTCGGTAAAAGAATTACTGCCTGTGAGGATTGTCGAAGATGGTCCTGTACGGACGGTTGTTGAAGCGGTGTTCCGGTACAATTCGTCTTATGCCTGCTTGACCTATGTTCTGCCCAAAAAGGGGACAGAGCTGGAAGTTAAAATTCGAGTCCAATGGAACGAGAGAGACCGCATGCTCAAATTGAGCGTTCCCTCCTTGTTCACAAAGGGAACGTGTAGAGGTCAGGTAGCCTACGGCGTCGAGGAATTCGAACGTTTTGGAGAGGAACTGGTGGCTCAAAAATGGGTGGCGGCGGTTTCTTCGGACAGCCTCAAGGCTTTGACGGTGATAAATTCGGGGACATATGGATTCGATTTTTCAGAGGGAGAATTAAGATTATCTCTGCTGCGGTCCCCCGCATATGCGGGCCATCCCGTCGGATCCAAACCCATTGTCCCTCAGAATAGGTTCAGGCCGCGCATAGATATAGGGGAAAGGATGTTTCATTTCTGGATAAAAGGCGGAAATGCGGACGATCTCCTCTCTGGGATCGATCGCAGTGCACTCGTAAAAAATGAAACACCTATTGCACTGTGCTGTTTTCCTTCCGGAGAGGGGCAGGGACATACACCCGGGATAATCTTGAGTGAAAATGTCGTGCAGCTGACGTCTTTCAAGATGGCAGAAAATGAAAATCGGCTCGTACTCCGGCTTTTTGAGCCTACAGGAAAAAAGAGATCCACACGTGTGGATATTCCTTCCTTGAACCTTTCGTTTGAGGTGGCTCTAAAAAAATTCGAAATAAAGACCTTTGCCATTGATATAAAGACAAAAAAGATAATCGAGACAGATCTCCTGGAGCGGAGCTTGAATGAAGAGGTCTGATGATCGACCGGTCCGTGTTGTCCAAATCGGGATAGGGGGGATGGGATTCCACTATCTCAAGACTTTGCTGACGGGTTTTCCACCCGGAAAAGTGAATCTTTGTGGCGTTGTGGATCCCTATCCGGAGAGATCGGAGCTCTATGATGAAGTAAAGAAAAGGGGTGTTTCCGTATGCTCCTCATTCAAGGAATTCTTGGACTTGGGTTTAACCGCCGATCTGGTTGTCATTTCCTCTCCTCTCCAGCACCATGTGTCCCAGAGCCTCGAAGCTCTTGGCGCGGGAAGTCACGTGTTATGTGAAAAACCTCTTGCGGCGACCATCCAGGAGGCCGATCGATTAATTCAAGACACACGGTTGGACAGCCATTGGATGAGGATCGGTTACCAGTGGTCCTACACTGCGGCCGTTCAGGAGCTGAAAAAGGATATTATGAGCGGGAGATTCGGGAAGCTTATTCGGGCCAAATCGCTGTATTTGTGGCCAAGAGATACCGCCTATTACAGCCGGAACGATTGGGCGGGCCGAATTAAGGACAGTGAGAATCATTGGATTCTGGACAGCCCGGCCAACAGCGCCATGGCTCATGACCTGCATAACTTGCTGTTTCTTTTGGGAGGGAGTCTTGACCGGTCTGCTCTACCTGTTGAAGTTGCGGCAGAGATATATAAAGCCTATCCGATCGAAAACTACGATACTGTGGCCTGCCGTTTTTTATTGAGTGAAGGTGGCGAGCTGCTTTTTTATGCGACGCATGCCACACCTGAAACTATTGGTCCCATGTTTTCTCTTGAATTTGAACGCGCCACGGTCAACTTCGGCGAGAAGGAACGGGAAATTGTGGCAACGGACTCTGCCGGTGTGGAGAAAAAATATGGATCTCCCGAAGCCGAGGATCCATTTAAAAAACTCTTTGAGGCCGTCGATGCCGTACACAATCCGAAGCCTGTTGTGTGTGGGCCGGAAGCGGCCCGTTCCCAGACGCTCTGTGTAAACGGCATTCAGGATGCTGTGAAAGACATTAGACCTTTTCCGCAGTCCATGATCAAAACAGATGGAAAAAAAATATGGGTAAAGGATCTCCAGGAATCTTTTTTAATTTGTTACAAAAAGGGGACGCTTCCTCATGAAGAGAGCTATTCCTGGGCTTACGAAGGTGAAAGAAAGGATTTAGAGGATTATTGTTTTTTTCCAGGAGGAATATTTCCACATAAAAATAGGGGACAGGCTTTATGACATCCAGGGGGCTTGTGCAGAGAACCCTGGCCTTTGATTCACCGCAAAGGATTCCCCGGCAGGCTTGGATTCTTCCCTGGGCGGAAGACCAGTATCCCGATATTATCGCACGTCTTCACCGGGAGTTTCCGGATGATATTGTGAATGCCCCGGAAATCTATATGCGGCAGCCTAAAAGAGTGGGGGAGAAGTATGCGCCTGGAATATACGTGGACGAGTGGGGATGCACATTCACCAATACTCTAAAGGGAGCGATTGGTATTGTTCAAAAACCTCAAATTGCCGAATGGCGGGATCTGGACAATTTCAAGGTCCCGGAAGAGACTCTTTCTGTCGATTATGAAGCGGTGAATGATTTTTGCCGGGAAAGCGAACAATTCGTTCTCAGTGCAACGATGCAGCGGCCTTTCGAGCGGTTTCAGTTTATCCGTACCATGGAACAGGGGTTGATCGATCTGGTCGAGCAGACATCCGAACTTTCTGAATTATTGAAACTTATTCACGCACACTACTGCAAAGAAGTGGACGTCTGGTCCCAAACGGATGTGGATGCGATTGGGATTATGGATGATTGGGGTTCACAAAATGCTCTGCTCACCTCACCTGAAATTTTCCGCAAATTTTTCAAACCAATGTACAAGGAGTATGTCGATATCGCGAAGAGTTATGGCAAGTATGTTTTTATGCATTCAGATGGATATATCACAGAAATTTTTCCGGATTTGATAGAAATCGGTATCGATGCCGTCAACAGTCAGATTTTTTGTATGGATATCAAGGAGTTGGGGGAGAAATTCCGGGGAAAGATTACCTTTTGGGGGGAAATTGACCGGCAGGACCTTCTTCCCCGCGGCAGCCAAGAGGATATCGAAAAAGCCGTCAGCACTGTTTTTAACGAACTTTATGAAAACGGAGGAGTGATCGCCCAGTGTGAGTTTGGGCTGGAAGCCAAACCTGAAAATGTTATTAATGTCTTCAATTCTTGGGATAAAATTGGGCCCTAAAAGAGGAAGAGGATGAGCAAGTATGTGGTGGGAGTTGACCTTGGTGGGACGAAGATCGAGGCCTGTCTGCTCGACAGTCAGCGAAAATGTCTGGACAGACAGCGTGTGTTTTCAGAGGCCTCCAAAGGAATGGAACATGTTATCGACAAAATTGTCCACCTTGTCCATACGGTTTCAGGAGAAAAAACTATTTCTGCTGTAGGGATAGGTACTCCCGGGACCTTTATCGAGGCCGAAGACCGTATTTATGGTTCCCCTCATACTCCTTTGTATCATACGACCGGTTTCATCCTCTCCCTGAAAAAGAGACTGTCTTCGTGTCCTATTGTCGTGGACAATGACGCCAACTGCCTGGCTGTGGCCGAATATTTTGCCGGCTGCAAAGGAGCATATCATTCAGTCATGGCGGTCATACTGGGGACGGGTGTGGGATCCGGTTTGGTTTTAAATGATAGACTTTACCGGGGTTCCCTGGGCGGAGGAGGTGAGATCGGACACATGACGATTGACATCCAGGGCCGGATATGTGAGTGTGGGCGGCATGGGTGTGTGGAAGCTTATCTTTCCGGGCCGAGTCACAGCCGAAGATTCTTTGATCTCTGTGGTCAAAAACTTCAAATTCAGGAGATTTACAAACTCTATCAAGAGCAAAATCCCCATGCCATTGAATTGTTCGAAGAGAGTGCAAAAATCATGGGAGAAGCTTTTGCCAATGCTGTCAATATTCTTGATATTGAAGCCATCATCCTTGGCGGAGGTGTGTCCAATCTTTCCATATGGTATGAAAAAGTACCCCAATATTTGGACAACTTATTGTTTGGTGTGCCGCGGGGCAGAATTCCTATCTTGAAGGCAAAACTGGGGGATTCCGCCGGCGTTTTTGGTGCCGCATACTTGGGGCTTCGGGAACTCGGTTTGATGGAATTTTAAAGGTCAAGAAAATGCCGGACAACAAAAGTAAAATCGATACAGAAAATTCTTCTGTTCACGAAGAAAAAAAGCCCTCTCTCCGCAAAACACTGGGGATTTTTGACGGCATAGCTATCCTTGTTGGCATCACAATCGGCGCTGGCATATTTTCTACACCGCAGATCATAGCCGGTTATCTGGGATCTTTCTCTATCATCATCTTTCTCTGGATAGTTGTCGGAATTTTTGTTTTTGTTGGAGGATTGATCTATGCGGAACTGGGAACACGTCTTCCCAATACGGGTGGGGAATATGTGTACATCAACCACTGCTTTGGTCCATTTGCCGGATTCATGTTTGGATGGTCCCAGCTTTTTATCATACGAACGAGTCCGGCCGCAGGACTGGCTATTATCACGGTGAATTATCTCGGCTATTTTGTGGAGTTAAAACAGTGGACTCAAACGGCTGTAGCTTTGGCGGTGATTGCTCTTTTTGGGGTGCTCAACTATATCGGAGTCCAAAGAGCCTCCGTGTATCAGAAAATATCAACGGTGCTCAAGATTGGAGGAATCTTTGCTCTTGTGATACTCGGCCTCATTCTTGTCCAGGGTCAAAAGAATATGCTGCAAACCGAGGCGGAACCGACAGGAGGGCTTGGCCCATTAGGGAATGCGATCGCGGCGCTTATGCTCATTGCATTTTCGTACATAGGTTGGGATCGCGTCGGGTATATGGCCGGAGAGATGAAAAATCCCAGGCGAACTGTTCCGCTGAGTCTTATTTTTGGTTTGGGCACAATCGTTATTGTCTATGTTTTGACCAATTGGGTTTACCATCAGACACTTGGGATGGAAGCCATGCGTCAGAGCACGATAGTCGCCTCGGATGTGGCCATTCGGCTGATGGGGCCTATCGGAGCGGCCTTTGTAGCCATTCTAGTCATGATATCCACTACAGGGAGCATCAACGGCACAATGATGTCTGCTCCCAGAGCTTATTACGCTATGGCCAAAGATGGATTGTTTTTTAAGTGGCTTAATTTCATTCACCCCAAGTACCGCACTCCTTCCCATGCGATTCTTGCTCACTGTTTTTGGGCGGCAGTGATTCTGCTCGTGCGAAAAACATTCGAGACGATTGTTGCCGGAATGGTGTTTGCCATTTTGATATTTTTGATTTTTAACATCCTTGCGCTGTTTAAGTTAAGGCGTCAGAATGTCGGCGGCTCCTCTGTATTTAAAGTGCCGTTTTATCCCTGGCTTCCTATCCTGTTTTTAGCAGGTGTTATTTTTCTGGTTGTCTTCCGGGCGATTTTCGAATGGCAGAAATCACTCACCGATATCGCCTTTATCGCTACGGGAATTCCTCTGTCTTTCTTTTGGCTGAAGAAGAAAAAAGAGAAAAAGGACGGCTGAGACATCAAATCCAGCAGGTTTTCTTCCAGTGTATTAGTCGAGGAGAGCCGCGTTCCCAAGAATCCTGGCCGCATTTTTGTAGAGGATTTTTTGGATGGATGTTTCGGTCAGCGGTAAATTTTTTATGGCGTCTATGTTTGCTCCAACCGATTTAACACCAGGCCAGTCAGAGCCGTAGACGACCTTGTCGATATTTCTTTCCAGCTCCGGAAAATATTTCAGAAGGTTTTTTGGCGGCAGGCCGGAAATTTCAAGATAGAGATTGGGGTGAAGACGGGAAAGGAAAAATGCGGTCTCGTACCAGAGCCCTCGACCTCCGTGGGCCATAAGAATTTTGCAGTCGGGAAAATCTGCAGCCACATCATCCAGATGGATGGGATTGGCGTACTTGATTTTTGATCCCTTGAAAATTGAGGAGCCGGTATGTACGAGGACGGGAAGCTTATGCTGCTGGGCCAACTCAAAAACGGGGAAGAGTTTTTTGTCATTGGGATAGAAATGGTTGTACGAGGGGTAGAGCTTGATTCCCTTGGCTCCTTTTTGTATAGAGTCTTTGACCTTACTGTTAAGGTTGTTTTCCATAGAGGGATTGACTGTGCAGAAGGGGAGATAAATGTCAATTCCTTGACAGAATTCCAGCACATACTCATTGGGAACAATCCCGGTAGTAATGGGGCAGTTTTCCGGGAGGATAACGGCCTTTTTTATGCCGAAACTAAGAAGATAGTCTGCAAAATGCCGTGGATCGGTCAGCTCATCATATCGCTCATAGAGATCAGATCCAACGCTCTTCTGGTATTTATGAACCCATGGGTGCCAGTGTTCTTTTAATCCGATGTGGATGTGAAAATCGATGACTTTAAAATCTTCATATTTAGTCATGCCTAATTTAATACTTAAAAAGAATGATTCAGTCAATGCTGGATCAAGGATTCCAACTGTGTCCTCGACAAAAGTTCTGTAAAGTGATTAGAAATCACGCTTCGTTTTTCCCAGCGAGAAAAACTTGCTCGATCTCCGTCCTCTCTCTCCTCCAGGGGAGGAACCATGCCCGCTCGTCCTCCAAACGGATTTCTCCATCATCTTCCCAGAACTCTTTTCGAGGACGCAATTGAAAAGGTCATTTATGGCGGTGGACGGGGATGGCAGATTCGACATAAAATAACACCTATTTAAAGTGTTAGTTTTAAAGTCCTTTTAAGGAGAGAGTCATGAGACTTCGAGAGATGATGGGACAGATCCAAAAAATATATATCCCGCAGGGGGGATGCCCTGTTGAAAAAACAATTGCAGATGAATTAAAGCAGGAACTGTGCGTACGAGCTGAAATCGAGACTGTTCCCCTTGACCATAATAATCCTGAACAGGATTCTGTTTTTATTGGAGTGATGGATAAAACTCGGCTGGAAAAGTTTTCAGGACGGCCTCAGAATATTTCAACGAGGAAAGAATGGGTGTATTTTGACATCAATGCTGGTCGCCGCGTTCTATTCGCCAGCTCTCAATCCCATTTTCTCTACGCCGTTTTTTCCGACATTATGAAAAATTTTATGGAAAACGACGTTTCAAAGTTTAAAAACCGGCTCCGGTTCATGAGTTTTTCCCGCGAAAAATCGACTTTTGATCTTTTCCTCACTCAATATGCCCGCCTCATCCGGAATTTCAACAGGGAACAGTATATCCGCGAATATGCCCGTTTGGGATTCTCACACATCGAGGTCAATGCACTGGCCTTCCCAAGTCCTTCCGAACAGGGAGTTCAAGGAGAATTTTACTCTGATTTTTATACCTACTGTCCGGCACTGGACCAGTTTGTCTCGAGCAAGTTGAATGAGGGGATTTATCCGGAAGCCGAGCTCCAGTCCAATCTTGATCTGCTCAAGGACAACGCCAGGTTGGCAAACAAGTACGGCCTGAAACCCGGACTCCTCTGCTTTGAGCCCAGATCGGTTCCTGAAGTTTTTTTTGAGAAATATCCAACTCTAAGAGGGGCCCGTGTGGACCATCCCTTTCGGAGCTTTAAACCCCGTTTCAGTTTGGCCCTGGCACATCCGCTTGTGAAAAAACATTACGAGGACATGATCACAAAAATCCTGGAGGAAGTTCCCGAGCTCGAGTATTTAACGATCTGGACAAATGACAGCGGTGCGGGTTTTGAACACACTAAATCCCTCTATGTCGGTCGAAACGGCGGGGCCTATCTTTTACGTGAGTGGAAATCCGATGAGTTTATCGCTCAAGCGGCCTCAAATAATATCGCTGACTTTTTTACTCTTCTCCGCGATGCCGCCTCAAAAGTGAATCCGGATTTCCGTATCATCACACGGCTGGAATCCTTCTATGGAGAGCGAAAATATCTCTGGCCTCTGCTCAAGGACGGGATTGATGTGGAGGGCAACTCTTTCCTTACAGAGGGATGGGAGAGCCCCTATTCTCATTCTTCATACCCGGATATTCCTGTTTTAGGTTCGGCACTGCACAATCATTTATCGGAAAAGGAAAAAACACCTCTCGAGGACCTCCATTCACGGGAAAGCCTGGGGTATTTCTATCATCACTGCGGATCCCATGGGAATCATGAACCGCTCCTCGGCATCCCTTTTCCCTGGTTGACCTATGAAAAACTGCGCTCCTGCGCTGCGAATGGCATTTCCGCTCTAGCTCATTTCGGAGGCCTTCAGCCTCCGGACAAAGTGCCCTATGCGGTCAATTTTGAAGTTTTCAGAAGATTTCAATTTGACTCAGACCTGAATATCGACGGCACAATTCAAAAAATTGCAGAGTTTTACACAGGTCCGGAGTTCGCAGAAGCTCTGAAACAGGGATGGAAATCTGTCGATCTGTCTGTCCGGAGTTTTGTCCCCCTCTCTATCTACACGTCTTATGGAGTTGTCTGGCAGAGGCTGTTTGTCCGTCCTCTCGTTCCCGATATCGACATCATTCCGGAGGAAGATCGTGCCTACTATGAGAATTATATGTGCACGTCCATACATAATCCCAACAGGATCGACCTTTCTCAAGATGTGCTTTTTGAGCTGCTTTCACCGAAGTATGCCGCAAAAGCCGAAAAGCTTATCGAAAACAATGTCTGGGGTCCTCTGGATTCTGCCCTTCAGATTTTCGAACACAACCTAAAGAAGGCGGAAAGAACAGAAAAAAAGAGGGCGATACCGGTTTTTAGGGATCAGCTCGACCGGTGCCGTGCGCTGCGCTGCCTTTTTGTGACTCTACAGAATACGGCCACCTGGATTTATTCCGTCCGCCAGTATTTGGAAACGTCAAATTCAAAACTTAAAACTCAATGCCGGAGCATTCTAGAAAAAATGATGGACAGCGAAATTCAAAACAGCCGGGATCTTATAGCTCTTTGGAAAAACTCTTCTGTCGAATGGATGATTGTATCCGGCCAAAAAGAAACACCGTTTATCTATGGGGAAAATTTTCCGGATTTACTCCAAAAGAAAATTAAGATTATGAAACAATATAGAGATAACAATCCCTCTATCGATCCAGGGTA
>SDBS01001891.1_pt1 | contig 21074 bp, 19 predicted proteins | sample 2277091 | NCBI WGS metagenome assembly SDBS01 (sample SAMN10404972, study PRJNA504765) | marine sediment metagenome | isolation source: marine sediment core GS10_PC15, 163 cmbsf | place: Arctic Ocean: Southern Knipovich Ridge | collected 2010 | reverse complement strand
GTGAGGTTTGCGCGGATCCCGGTACTGGAATTAAAAGATGAGAAAAAGGCATTTAAGGCAATTTTTGATGAAGCGAAAGCTGCAATTGACATGGATGGTGCAGAAGCTATTGCTCTAGGCTGCACCGGCATGTCTTCTCTAACCGGAAGATTGAACCGTGAGTTAGGGGTACCGGTAATCGATCCGGCAGTGGCATCGTTGAAGCTGGCAGAGATTTATGTCAGAATGGGGCTTACAACGAGTATTAGAGCCTATGAAGTTCCATCTGAAAAAAAGATACTTTAGTAATAAAAGGAGGGAAACAAAATGCCGGAGATGTTTGAACTTGAACTGGGGAAGGCTGGCTACGTTGTTGTTTTTGAGATGTGCAGAATAAAAAAGGGAGAATCGGTTATCATAACTGTTGATTCGGTAATGGATTTTAAGCCGGTACTAGAGGTTGCAAAAGCTGCCGAAGCTGCAGGAGGAAAAGTTCTTGTGGCCTATCATTCAACTCCCAGCGGCTACGGAAAGGTCGCGGACCCACAGCTTCCGGAATCGTTAAAAAAGGGAATACCCGCGGCAGATGTATGGATAGAGTTTAATAATCAGTGGCTTCTCTATTCAACTCCGTGGATTGAAGCGATGTCAAACGGGAGAACCCGGTATCTTTTTCTTGGCGGGTTGGATCCGGAGCGAATCACACGCTGTATTGCGAAGCTTGATATGGATCTGCAGGAAAAATTCCAGAATAAGGTAGTAGAATTGACGCATAAGGCGAAGAAGATGCGTGTAACAACGCCGGCAGGCACTGATATTACTTTTGAGAATGTTGCAGAACGTCCCATAACCAATGAAATACGGGCGGATGTGCCCGGGCCGCATTTTCTTGTGGGGCAGATTGGATGGGCCCCAAAGGAAGAGAGCATTAATGGTATCATTGTATTCGACGGCTCCTTTTCCGGCGGCGGGGAGGCTGATCTCGGAATTCTTGCCCATCCCATTGAATTGGTAATTAAAAAGGGGAGGATTGTTGAAGTTAACGGCCAGGAAGAGGCTAAAATACTGCGTAACTGGCTTAAAAAACTCGATGATCCCAATATGTACAACCTGGCTCATATATGTTACGGTTTCAACCCGGGGGCGGTTCTTACCGGACTGTGTACGGAAGATGAGCGTGTATGGGGCTCCACAGAGTGGGGTAATGGTTACCAGGGACCAATGTTCGAGGGCAGTCTTGGCGATGCGATTTCCCATGCTGATGGGATATGTTTAAATTCCACTGTACTATTGGATGATGAACTTTTAACCAAAGAGGGAAAAGTTGTCCATCCTGAACTCGTCGAAATAGCAAAAGCAATCGGGAAGTAAACTGAAATAAGAAATATTTTTATAAGGAGGAGAATATGTTGAAAAAAGTATTTGAAAAACTGTGCTCAAAGAAAATTATCATTGTTGGCATCGGTGCGTTACTTGCTGTCGGGCTTGTTTTCAGCATTCTGATTGCTGAAACAAAAGAAGAGGAGGAACCTATCAGGATACTGGGTACTATTGCTTTCTCAGGTGCTGCGGGTAATATAGGTCCTGCCTATGACAGAGCAATTAAGCTGGCTGTTGAAGAGATAAACGCAGCCGGGATAGAGGGTTTTTCGGGGATCGAATACAAGGTTATAGATACGGAAACAAAACCTTCTGTCCTCCAGAGAAAGCTCAAAAGGGAAGTGGGGACATGGAAGCCCGATGTGATGGGAGGATGCGCACTGGAAACGACGATCAGCCCTGTATGTGTGGAAGCACCAAAGTATAAAATTCCGGCCTTTGTTGGCGGGCACCTTAGTATGAGTAAGTATCTCCCTCCAGGGGAAGTTCCTGTGAGTAAATGGGTGGTTTATTACGGGTATGCCGACTATTTTGCCGGTCAGCTTGCAGGTCAGTTCTTTGAAGAAATGGGCGCAAAAAAGGTCGGACTTATCGCGGGAGATTATGACTGGGGGTACAGTAATGGTATGGGGTTAAAAGCCTACTGGGAACAGAACGGTCACCCCTTTGAAATCAGCACTGTAATTTATACACCCCTTGACAAGACAGATTATACTACAGAGATGTTAATTGTTAAGGAAGAAAAACCGGATGCGATTTTCTGTCCATATACAGGGGCCGGATGGTTCAGTGTCGCGAAACAGCTGCGTGATGCCGGCGCCATGCCTGAGTTCATGCTCTACGGCACTACCTATTCAAACATGGGGGGAGCGAAGATAACAGGAGAGTATGGTGCGGAAAATATCTACACCCTCGCGGATCATGATCCGACAAGCGATGCCTGGAAGGATTTTGTAAAAAGGTGGAAGGCTAAATATGGCGAAAAAGCTTATCCTGAAGCGTACACAAACAACTATTATCAGATGATTTACTGGATTAAAGAGGTATACGAAAAAGCACAGACCAAAGATCCTGATGTGATTATTGATTTAATGCAGAAGACATCGTTTCAAAATGTGTGTATCAGTCCTATGGGACCTCTTGATGGATTTGGAAACAATACTGGTGCCAAGGCTGCGATAATCAAGTTTGTGCCGGGCTCCTCTGATCTTGACCCGAGCTTCGGCCTTCATCCGGAAATGGTGAAAATATACCAGACTCCTAAGATGACCATGCAGGAAATTCTTGGTGAATTGAAAGGGTTTAAAAAACTTGAATCAGCGGAAGAATATCCCGCTGCCAGGTAGCAGTGCTGATGATGTTTTGTAAGGAATCAGCAACGTTTTTTTAAACAGGGTGGTTGCAAGAGCAGAAGTGTTGAAATTATCAAATGTGTCTAAAAAGTTCGGAGGGATACAAGCGCTTGAAGGTGTGAGCCTGACGCTGGAAAAGGGAAAGATCTGGAGTATGATCGGACCGAACGGCGCAGGTAAAACCACTCTTTTTAACCTGATAACAGGGACCGTTCCTGCAGATTCGGGGAAAATAGAATTTATGGGTGAAGATATAACGTATATGAAACCCCATGAAATCTGCAGGAATGGAATTGCCAGGACCTACCAGCAGAAAAATCTTTTTTCAAACTTGAGCGTTTTTGACAACGTAATTGCAGGGATGTTAAAAGATAGCCTTGAAGAGCAGAGGAGGAAGAAAAAGGTTTATGAAATTTTAAAGTTTCTTGGCCTGGAAGAGGCAGAAAAAGAGATCGTTTCGAGCCTTCCTCCTCTTGATTGTAAGCTGGTAGAGTTAGGAAGAGCATTGGCAACAAATCCGAAGTTAATACTGTTGGATGAGCTTATAGGCGGCTTAATTTCTACAGAAACTGAGAAAATTTGTCAAATTATTGAAACTCTTCGGGATAAAGGGTACACAATTTTCCAGATAGGACATGAGATAAGGCCAATTATGAAAACATCAAACTGGATTTTTGTCCTTGATGAGGGCCGCAAGATTGCTGAAGGGTTGCCTGAGGAAATAAGAAATAATAAGGATGTACACGAAGTCTATCTGGAGTAAGCGGAGGAAAGAGGGTTGAGCGAGCCCATTTTAAAAATCACTGGACTGACTGCATGTTATGGCAAGATTAGCGCTATAAAAGCTATAAATTTCTATGCTCATGATAATGAGATTGTGGGTATAGTCGGGCCAAATGGTGCCGGAAAGACCACCCTGCTTGAGTCTATAGCAGGTTCTATGCGCATAAAAGATGGCCGGATATTTTTTTTGGGTCGCCATATTGAGAAGTGGCCTGTACTCAAGCGCCGTCAGTTCGGATTGATGTTAGTTCCTCAGGAGGAGAATGTTTTTCCCATGATGTCTGTAAAAAAGAATCTTGAAATAAGTGTAATTCTCAGTAATCGTGCTGAAAGAAAAGGACTTATTGATTATGTATATGAGCTCTTCCCTATTCTATGGGAGAGAAGAAAGCAAATAGCCAACACCCTGAGCGGCGGACAGCAGAAGATGCTTGCTGTAGGTCTGGGTATAACTTCAAATGCGCGGGTGATGCTTATAGATGAGCCTTCAATTGGCCTGGCACCCAAGCTGGTGACCAGACTTTTTGAAACTCTTAAGAAGATAAAAGAAGATACAAAAAAGACAATTGTGCTTTCAGAACAGAATATAAAAATCCTGAATATTGCTGACAGACTATTCGGATTGGAAGCCGGGGAAATAAGATTTGACGAAAAGACAAAAAATCTCTCAAGAGATATTGTGAAAGATCTCTATCTGGGATCGATCAGCTGACCATATTACGGGAAATCCTATGCTTTTAAACGGAATAATTACAGGCTTGATTATGGGAGGGATTTTGTTTCTTCCCGTACTGGGGGTTGCTGTTATATACGGTATAACCGGTATACCGAATTTTGCGATAGGGGTTATCGGTGTTCTCGGGGGTTTTGTAACATGGTATTTCCTTTCTTTCAATATAGGGGTAGCCATAGTAATTGGGATAGTGGTTTGTTTTATTATTGGATATATTATTCAGAGAATACTGCTTACTCCTATTAGTGAAAGGGGAGGTGATTCCACTTTATTTTTTATCATCACAGTTTCTGTTGGTTTTGTTTTTGAAGGAATCATCAGGGCAATTTTTCCCCGCCCCAATATTTCTCTTGAACTTCCGCGTATAGGAACAATAAACCTTGCCGGGGTCACAGTTGAGGGGTTCAAAATATTCGCGCTTTTATTTGCATTTGGTACACTGGTGGTTATACGTCTGCTTGAAGAGCATACAGAGATTGGAAAATCCTGGCAGGCAACATCTCAAAACCTGAAGCTTGCAAAACTAATTGGAATCAATACAAACCGGGTATTCAGTATCGCATCCGGTATCGGATGCGCTCTTGCCTGTGTAGGGGCGATTTTCTGGGGTTCCCTGTATAACCTCCAGGTATCGACTGGTTGGGACCTTGGATTTATGGGGTTTATTATTGCCGTTGTTGGAGGAATAGGAAATATATGGGGTGGACTAATAAGTGCTCTGATTATGGGAATGGTTATGAGTTTTAGCGGCTATCTGCTTGGTGGCGAGTGGCAGAGTGTTATTCTGTATTTTATCGTTATTCTTGTATTAATAATTGCTCCAAAGGGGATTTTGGGTAGTGAAAGGTCATTATGAAAAGGTAGGGACTATAGTAACACTTTTATTGCCCCTGCTGTTTGTTTTTCGAGGAGGGTATCTTCAGGAAGTTACCGGGTACGTGTATCTATTTCTGATCCAGGGATATGTGGCATGGTTTCTGTTTTTCAAAAGCGGCCAGCCGTTCTTTGGGTATTCTGTTACAATGGCAGTCGGGGCCTATGGGACAATAGTTCTGACCGAAATATTTGGATGGCCTATACTTGCTTCAATGTTTATCAGTGCAGTATTTGCTCCTGTAGTAGGTATAATTTTATTCCTCTCAACAATCAGGGCAAGGGGTTTTTATGTAAGCATGGCATCCTTCTTACTTGCGATTCTCTTTCCCAAATTGATTAACGCGCTGCAGGATATCACAGGCGGCAGAAGCGGCCTATATTTTAGTGGTGTCAATACTTTTATTGGATATAAAACATTATATCTCCTGATAATCTTTTTAACAGCAGCAGTTGCGGCCTTTTTCCTGTGGATTATGGGAACAAAAACAGGTAAAATTTTGACCTTAATATCGGAGAATGACCGGTTAACACAGGCGGTCGGGATAAATACCCTCAAGTATAAGATAATAGCATACAGTATTGCCGGATTTATCTCAGGGTTGGGCGGCGCTTTTTATGTGAATTATACCGGATTTATATCATCAATTGATATTGATGTATTTACAACTCTCTACATCTTTTTTATTCCTTTAATAGGTGGAAGTAAAGTTTTTTACGGTCCCGTCCTGGGTGCTCTTTTTGTAATACTCATCCCGGAGCTCCTCGTCCCGGTTGAAAGATACTTTCGAATATTTTTTGGACTAATTTTCATAGTGGTGATAGTGTTGCTTCCCGAGGGATTGGCTCCGAATATACAGAAATTATTCAGAAGAATACGTTTTAAAAAGACTTAATTCCAGCTAATTTTGTTTGTTCACTATTTGTTCATGGAAAAATCCAAATTCAAAGTGAGGAGGGCATATGCCGATAGGAAAGGACCTGGAGCTTTTCAAAGCTGCCTATAAGACAGTTAAAGAAATTATAAGAGTGAAAAATGGTGAGAATCTTCTAATAACCATCGATTCAATCAGTGATTTCAGGGTTGCAGAGGAAATGGCCAAAGCAGGTGAAGCGCTGGGCGCAAAGGTGATGGTGGCCTGGCATTCCACACCAAAAGGGTATGGAAAAGCAACCGACCCCTATTTACCGGCTCCTCTTATAGCAGCATGCCCTGCAGCGGATGCATGGATAGAGCTTAACAACCAGTGGCTGTTATACGGCACTCCATGGGAACGGGCAGTATCAAACGGCCGCACAAGGAATCTAATGCTTGGAGGCCTGTCGACCGATCAGTTAATCCGATGTATCGGCGAAGTAGATATAGATGCTCAAATTGCTTTTCAGGAGAAAGTCGTTGAAATAACAAAACGGGCGAAGAAAATGAAAATAACAAATGATGCGGGGACAGACATCGAATTCGAAAACCATCCGGACCGTCCATTTGCAAACGAGCATATTGCTGATACACCGGGCGGACATTTTCTTATGGGGCAGATTGGATGGGCACCTAAAGAAGAAACCATCAATGGCACGCTGGTTTTTGACGGCGCGATTTCAGGCGGTGGTGAAGCGGATATAGGTGTGGTTTCAGAACCGGTTATTTATGAAGTTGAAAAGGGGGAAATAATAGATATCCGGGGCGGAGGAGAAGCTCAAATCGTGAAAAAATGGTTTGAAAAACTGAATGATCCGGATATGTATACAGCGGCGCACGTCTGTTATGGATTTAATCCGAATGCAAAGCTGGGTTTCGCTACAACGGAGGATGAGCGTGTGTGGGGATGTACTGAGTGGGGTTTCGGGTACCAGGGTCCGATGTACTCGGGAGGCAAACCTAGAGTGGCATCTTCTCATATTGATGGAATATGTCTGGCCAGCTCAGTATCTTGTGACGGTAAACCTATAACAGAGAATGGTGAGATTGTACACTCCGATTTAATAGAACTCTCGAGAGCTTGCGGACATTAACAGAAAGAAATGAGAAAAAAGGTTTAAATATTTGGTTATAGACACGACCGTGGAAATTATTTCCCGCCGGAAAAATAGATGAAAAAGACGCCTGATATAGTAAATCTGGTTGCGGATCCTTACCCTCCCTACCAGTATAACGAGAGCGGAACTGTCAGGGGTATTGATCATGATATAATAACCGCTGTTTTTAGAGAGTTTAAAATCGAGACAAGGGTTCAGCTTTTCCCATGGGAGGATTGTATTACCTTAGTTGAAAATAAAAAGGCAGATGGGATATTCCAGATTGTACTTACGCCGGAAAGAGTGAGTGTGTTTTCATTTTCCAGGCCCTTAAGAACAGCAGGAACTGCATTGTACTGCACTGCCGGCATTTCGGTAGAATTTGATAGAGAAAGAGACATTAAGGTTCAGCTCGCGGGTTATACACTTGGTGCTCTGGCAGGTTATAGTTATAATCCGGTAATAGATAGTTTAAAAGAGCCTTCAAAGAAAGAGGTTGATACACAGGAAATGCTTCTGAAAGGCCTGCTGGACGGCAGATTTGATCTGGTGGTAATGGACACCGGAGTTGAGACGTATCTTGTGGATAAAATGAAGGTAGACAGCATTGTAAGGGTTCGGGGATTTGAAATAACAAGGGAGCTGCATGTGGCCTTTCAAAAGAATCTTATTGAGTTGAAAGATCTTTTCAATTCCGGCCTGGATAAAATTAAAGAAAAAGGAATTTATAAACAGATTTTTCATAAATATGGCTTATAAAATAATGAACCGGAAATACTCAAAGACTTATGTGTTATTTATGAAGGGAGGTTAAGTATAAATGTCTGTTAATTTTGAATCACCACTGTTTAAAACCATGTTTCAGAGAAGGACAAGAAGGTTTCCTCTAGGTGGAAAATTGGGCTCGAAACGTGCAGGGCTTAATTATAATTCGCATGAGAAGCCGGTCTCTCTCAATGAGATTGAAACAGCCATTTTGTGCTTTGCCGCTGCCGGCATTACGGGAGTAACGGTTGAGGAGATCAGACATCTCCTCGGACATTTAACCGTTATAGGAAGAACTGCCGCGAGTCCTTGCGCTTCTCTCACCCTGCATCTATTTTACAGCAATGATGAAGGCGTTTTTTATTACAAAACCGACTCCACAGAAGATATTATTCCAAAAAAACGGGTTAGAATCGGTAATCAGGAGGATAGGAAGTTAATACTGGAGGATTATAAAAAGTACAATAAAAAATTAAAAGACGGAAGAATAGATATTCCCCGTGAGGCGATCGGCTCAGCCTTTGAAAGTATGGTAAACTTACCGGGAACTACGCTGTTCATGCCAATTGCAGATACAACAAGAGAATATATTAATTTACTTTTTACAGGCCTTGCGCAGTTCAGGTGGCAATTATGGGATGAAGTTAAAGAACAACCAGCAGGAGTAGGCAGATGGATTGATAACGGCTTTTTAAATGGCCCGTGCATGGACTATAGCTCAATATGATTCCATGCTACCCTGGTTATGCAATCTTGAGGCTGGTATGGCAATGCAGAATATGACCCTGGCCGCCACAGCCATGGGTCTTGGCTCTTTCATGATGCATACGATAGATCTTCCAACAGTAATGAGGGCATTAGACATGCGTTTCCTGGATGTAAAATCAAAACCATTCCCTCAGGCAACCGTCAATCCGGTGGGAATAGATGGTGTTCTGGAGGGATACTGTCCTCCCTATAAAACTATAGAGGATGCTGTGGATGAAATAGCTGAAATAAAGTGGGGTTCTCACGGGATATATGGAAAAAACGGATATGACCTTCCAAAGCCAAATTTTTATGAAGAAATTGTAGAGATAACAAAATCATATTGCACATATTTATATGAAACCTATGGAAGGATACCAAAGTATCATGATGCTATGTTTATACCCATTCTCGCCCAGGTTCACCATTTAGATATCGGATTTTATGAAAAATATTTTCCTGAATATGTTGATGATAAGGAAAAAAAGCACATGAAGATATGGCATCAAAAATAACCGGTTTTTTCGCTTCCTCCTGCTATGCTTTTTACAGTGATTTCTTAGTTGATAATTTTAATAGCTCTTTGCGATTTCATCCCTCACAATTTTTACCCAGTTTGTTACATTCTCAGGACTATGCCCAATGGTATGATTATCCTTCATAACTATTTCCAATACACATCCTTTTGTTATGTCCAATGTCTCTCGAATATACTTTCTTATCTCACCTTCATTAATATTCGGAACTGCGATATAAGAAGGGTTCGGCTTTAAGGAATAAATGTATCTGTCTTCAAGATATTCACTCATTTTTTTCCTGTCTGCCCATGCCGAGACAGATACTCGCCGCAGATTCGGAATATTCTTGATTATATGCCATCTCGTATCGATGGGCTCACAGCAACCATAGCAATTCAATCCAAACCGTTCCAACACCGGAAGCTGATATCGAAATACAAACTCCTCAAACATTTGAGGAGAAACTCCTACAGTCTCCTGACTTTCAGAATGCCCCCACATATCGATGGTCTTCACATGTGAGTTTTCAAGGCTCCTTCCCGGAAGTTCCCTGCAGTATCCGATTCCACCAGAGCCAACATAGCTGTCGTTATTATTTAGATATAGCAACCCCTCCTCTTCAAGAAAATCTAATCTTTTCATGCTCCCGTCTCTCAGAAAACCCATTAACCGGTGCAGCAACTCAGGATTATCATACATGTATAACATCATCTGAGTAAGACCAATCAATCTTATTAAATAAGAAGTAAACCCGAAACTCCACCACCAGTTTCCCCTCATACGTACTTCAAGTATTCCGCTGAAGACTTCATTTGCAAGCTCATAGGTTTTCAGGGTTGTTTTATAGTCAACCTCAATTTCAGGAAAATGTATTTTATCAATATCCTCTATATTTTTTACAGGGATGTTCCATGTATAAGCCCCGCCATCCTTACCTCCATGATAATCCATCTTTACTCCCCAGCCCCCCTCGCTGTAGGTATGCCCTATGTAAAAGAACGGTTCGATCGGCCTGTCATCCTGTATCAATTCTCCCCAGAATATCTCTTTCCGCAATGCAACTTCCCACCGACGTGCAAGGTCACTTTCACACTCTACCATGTCCTCAGTAATAATCTCATTCCATCCGTTTTCAGGATCACAGAGTACTACAGGACGGTCGGATTCGAGCGAATTATGATTGTACCATAATTCGCGTTTCTCCTTCTCGCTCCCGCGCGAGGCTATCAGTCCGACCTTTTCTGCCAGGTTCCGCACTATTTCTCTATCACGATTGGAAATAAATATTTCATTCGGCAGACCTCTGCAATATTTCGGTGTATCCTGAAACATGATCCCAGTCCACAGGCCTGTGGGATTCCAGTAAGGCATAAAATCTTCATGAGAACCCATACAATCTCCTTATAATAAATTTCTAATATCGTATCGTCACCATGCCGGATATCCTCCATCAACCAGGGTCACTTCGCCTGTAATAAAACCGGCATTATTACATATTTAGCGGTTACTTCAACAGAACCAAAGGCAGCTTTTGTTTCCTCAGGTTTTGAATACCGCTTTAATCACCTTTTTTTCTTCCACCATCTCAAATGCTTCTTTCCATTGCTCGAGTTTGAATACTTGACTAATCATTTCTTTGTATTTGATCATTCCCTTTTCAGCGAGACGCAGCACATTCCGCCACGAAATATAATCATACCCAAAATGTCCTTTAAAGATGACTGCCTTTCTTACGAGAGGATCAAGATCTATATTCTGGGGTTCATTTCCCCACGCTACCCTGACGATTCTACCTCCCGGTCGAATTATATCTGCCGCATCAGCAATAACTTTCTCCGCTCCTGCGGCATCTATAACCACATCCACCCCTTCCTTCGAAATAGCAGAAAAAATAATATCATTCGGGGCTTCTTTGTCGGCAAAAGAAACCAGATCTGCTCCCAGTGACTTTCCAGTTTCCAATCTGGTTTCATCTCCTGCCACTCCAAAAAGCGCCACCTTACTCGCGCCTCCTATCCTGGCCATCTGTAAACTAAATAATCCGATAGGCCCGGGTCCAAATATCGCGACATTTTCACCTGCCATTAACAGAGCTTCCTGAATTACAGCTTTATACGCATTCACTGAAGGTTCCATTATGGCACCTTCCTGAAAGGAAATACTATCAGGCAAGGGATGCAAACAGTCCGGCATTCGATTCAGTATTTGTCCGGGAATAAGAACATATTCGGAAAAACCTCCGTTCATTGAATAACCTATCCCCTTTCTCTCCGGACAGAGGAGATATTTCCCTGTTAGGCATGAATAACATTTCCCGCAGACGAACCCTGTATTGTCGCTGACAACACGGTCACCAGGTTTCCAGCCAGTTACGTTTTCACCTGTTTCTTCTACAACCCCGCAGAATTCATGCCCTAAAATAACGGGCGGTTCCAATATTGAAGTAAGTCTCGCTCTAAAAAACTCGATATCTGCACCGCAAATAGCTGCCGCTTTCACTTTAATAATTATATCTCCCGGCCCGGCCCTGGGTTCAGGAACATCCCGGAGCTCGGTTGCGCCATCCCTTTTTTCATATAATAATATTGCTTTCAATTTTTCCTCCTTTACTCACTCATAGTAACTACCACCTTCAGTGACTCTTTTGCCTTCATTGCCAATTGCATCGCCTCATTAATCTGATTCAGAGGGAATCGATGCGTAATTAAGTTTTTTGAATCGATTCTTTTGTTTGCAATAAGCTCGAGTGCTGCATGGGTATCGAGATGGGTAGAAGAATAACTGGTTACAAAGGTAATCTCTGAAAAAAAGAAGTGATTAAGATCGATCGGAAATGAAGATCCCGGCGGAAACGGTGCGAAGAGATAAAGTGTCGATCCTTTCGCAGCTATTTGGACTCCCTCTTTTATAGCTTCAAAGCTTCCCGATGCGACAATAACGATATCCGCGCCCCTCCCGTCACTGAAGTCCTTTACACCTGATAATACATCGTCCTGTATGAAGTTAATTGCAGCATCCGCCCCAAATTCAAGCGCTTTTTTTAATCGATACTCTACACTATCGATAGCAATAATTTTTGTAGCGCCAAAAATTCGGGCTAATTGTATATGTACCGCGCCAGCAAATCCGGCCCCGACAACAGCAACAGTATCACCCAGACGGGGGTTCGCCTTTTTTAATCCTTTGATACAGCACCCAATCGGTTCAATCATCGTTGCTTCTTCAAAGGTAACACTATCAGGGAGTTTAAGGGTATCCCTTTCCAGATTTAGCGCCGGCACCCTGATGTATTCAGCAAAGCCGGCAGGGTGTATATTCGTGTTCTTAAAAGTTTCGCACATCGTAAAGTTACCGCGCTGACAATAGTGACAGACAAAACAGGGCACATGATGATGAACAAAGACCCGGTCACCGATATTCACGTTCTCAACACCCTCGCCAATCTCAACAACGGTTCCTGCTGGTTCATGGCCAAAATATTTAGGAGCTTCAGGATCCATATACCATCTGGTAATGTCGCTTCCACAAATACCACAGGCTTCTACTTTGAACTTCATCTCTCCTTTCCGGGTTTCCGGCACAGGTACTTCTTCCACTCGAATATCACTGCTTCCGTAATACTTCGCCGCTTTCATCTTTTGCATAGCCTTTTCTTCTCCCATGTTTTAAAAAAACTTTCTTTATCATGGTTAAGTCCGGATGTTTTATATATATGGTTTTATCTATTAATATTATGGTCATCCTCCCGTCTCGGGCTTTTGTACCATAATTTATTGCTATAAAACAAAGAATTATGTATAAACCATAGGCGAGCAATTAAATCTCATGATGCTTGGAAGTTTACTTGCCTATATTCAATTGTGGAGGATTGTGCTGCAGATAATAAAGGCTCATTCAAGCAACGATCTGTTCACTCTTTTTATCATAAACTCTCAATTCTTCTATCGGGAAATGAACCCACACCTTTTCTCCCGCTTTTATATCCGCAAAGGTTCCCACAGCTTTGAGCTCATTATATCCATCTTTCGATTTCAGGTATAAAACCCTCACCCCTTCGCCCTTCTCCTGAATATCGATACAATTAAAAAGGAAAAAATCCTTTTTCTCAGTTTTGCTGAAAATAAAGTTCTCAGGCCTCATTCCCAGTTTAAACTCGCCGTGTTTTGCAAGATACTCCTTATATTCCGGAGGAATAGGAAGCTCAAAATCTCGAAAGTGCATTCTCCCGGCTTTAACTTTTCCTTCAAGGATGTTCATACCCGGTGAGCCCATAAAATACCCTACAAACAGATGGGCAGGTCGATCATAGATACGCTCCTTTGTATCAAATTGAACAATCCTGCCATCGTCCATAACGGCAATTTTATCGGACAATGTTAATGCTTCTGTTTGATCGTGAGTAACGTAGATAAATATTTTTTGCTCTTCTTCCTGTATCCTCTTTATTTTGGTCCTCAAAATAAGCCGTTTCTCAGCCTCAATACTTGTCAGTGGTTCATCCAGTAATAGTATTTTTGCATCTTTGATCAGGGACCTCCCAAGGGCGACTGTCTGCATTTCAGCAGGGCCAAGTTTATGAGCCTGAGCTTTCATTATTGACCCCAGTCCGAGCAGATCGGCTATTTCTCGAACCTTTTTTTCTTTTTCTTTCATGGAGCTATTTTTTCTTCTGATAGGAAATATGAGATTATCATGTACGGTCATAGGATACACAACAGGGGATTGAAATACCATCGCGATATCCCTCTCCTCAATAGGAACATCCCTCATATTCTCGCCGTCAAAAAAGACTTCTCCCTCATATTCAAGAATTCCTGCGATTATTTTTAAAAGAGTTGTTTTTCCACAGCCTGAAGGCCCAAGTAAAGAGTATCTCCCCTCTTTATCCATAGACATATCGATATTCTTCAGCGCATAGGTTTTTCCACCGTCATATGAACAGCTGACATTTTTCAGTTCAATACTTGACATTACTGAACACCCCTGTATTTCATAAGTAGTTTTCCGCTTTCTTTTCCAAATATATAAAAATCCTGGGGACGGACGAAAAGTTTAAGGGGCCCCCGTTTAAAATCTTTAGGATAATGAAAGAACCCGGACATTGGCTTTCCCTTATATTCTAAATGCAGCACCGTCCCGGCTGGAGTGACATCTGCCAGGGTTAAATCAAATGTAATAGCCATGAGACCTTCCTCTTTTTGCTCAAAATGGAAGGTGTAAGTCTTTAAACCCAATACATACTCATTTTCCACAAGCTCTTTTTTTAATAGATTTGCTTTTAAATTAATTTCATCGGAGACGTATAAAGAGAGTTCTCCATCTTTTTCTTTTAATTTACAGTCAAAAAGATTCATTGGTGGAGAATAAAAATTCTTCGCAAAATCAATATTAGGAGGAGTATGATACGCGTCTATAGTATCACCCTGCCAGAGAATATTACCATTAATAAGGAGTACGGTTTTCTCGCTCATGGAGATTGCTTCTTCATAATTAGGTGCGGCGTATAAGAGTACAACTTTTTTTAAATGTTCAGCATTCAAAATTTCTTTTAGTTCATGGGTCATACCCTCTCTCAACTTATAGTCCAGACCCGTAAGCGGTTCATCAAGAAGGTAAATATCAGCATCTTTGATTAAGGCCCTTCCCAATGCAACGCGCTGGCATTGTCCCCCGCTCAGTTCATGAGGTTTTTTATCCAATAAATCACTGATACCTAAAATATCCGCCTGTTTCTTTACTTTTTTATCAACTTCTGAACCCGGTGCTTTTTCAGCACGAAGCGGAGATGCTATATTCTCGTAAGCAGTTAAGTTTGGATAAAGATTGTATTCTTGTGAGATCATTGCAATTCTCCTGTCCCTTGGACGGACAGCAGTTATATCCCTGTCTCCCAGATAGATCCTGCCTTTGTCAGGCTTCAAGGTCCCCGATATTATTTTTAGAAGAGTTGTCTTCCCTGCTCCTGCAGGACCCAGGATTACTGTAAAAGTTTCTTCCTCGATTTCTATTGAAATATCGTCGAGAACCTTATTTCCTGAAAATGATTTCTCTACACCTTCAAGTCTAAGTGTTGCCATTGGATCATCCCCATATCATTATTGCAAATAATAGTATAACTGATACTGTAAAGGGTACAGCGATTGGAAAAGATGGAATTATGAGCAGAGATAAGATATTTATAATGATGAAAGCCATCATTCCAATAAAGTATCTTACTCCAAGTGTTGTTGTCATGTGCAGGAGCCCGTTTCTCGGTACCAGCTTCCATCTTACATTTATAAACGCGATAATTGGGATAATAATGAATAAAATTCCTAGCCCCAAAAATGCCTGCCATTGTGCATGGACCCATTCTAACATCTATTAATTCCTCCTCATTAAAAATATTACAGCCTTCTCAAGGGCACAAAACCTCTTGTAAGGTACTTTTTAGTAAAAATAACCAGTATAATTCCAGGAATAATCGATATTGTACCACCTGCCGCGGCCATTCCCCAATCAACCCCGTAGCCCAATCTCATAACCGTAACGGTCAGCTGCGCAGGAAGAGTTTTCGCCGCAACAGCGGTTAGGTTTACAGCAAACATCATCTCAGTCCATGAAAACATCCATATGAAAACCGCAACAGTGATTATCCCCGGTTTCATAACCGGTATGAATACCCTTCCGAAAAAACGCCAGACATTGAACCCATCCAGAAATGCAGCATCATCAATTTCCTTGGGTACTGCCTCCATAAAACTCATCCATATCCAGATTGCAAGAGGCAGGTTGAACAGTGTATAGGTAAACAAAAGGCCCAGCTTTGTATCAAACAGACCAATATTGGTATAAATTGCCCAGAATGGGAGAATAAAACACGCGGCAGGAGCCATCCGGTTTGTGATGAGCCAGAAGTAGAGATGGATATCACCCATAAAGTGACTCCTGGAAAACGCGTAGGCCGCCAGAAAAGAAACAGGGACACAGAGCGCCACACTGGTAATACATACAACGAGAGAGTTGATTATTGCTCTCTTCCACGGCCCCTTTGTCATTTCAACAAAATTCTTTAAATTCAATTTACGCGGAAAAAATGTCGTTTCCGTTTCTATTTCTGATCTTGTCTTAACTGCCGTGATTGCCATGAAATACATTGGAAATAGAAATATAAAAAGAACTACTAAATAAAAAATTACTTTTATAACTTTACCCACTAATTTTTTTGTTTCTTTTGGACTCATATTCACTCCTACAATATAATAAGAATTTTCAGTCCCACTTACCGTTCTAACATACCCTTTCCTTTCGTCATGATTGATATAAGAAGATAGCACAAAAGAATAACAGTAAAGAGATAGATTATAGATGCAGCAGCGGAAAATCCACCAACCCATTCTCTAATTCCCTTTTTTATAAGAAAGAAACTCAGGAGTTCAGTGGACCTTCCGGGACCTCCACCCGTGAGTATGAAGTTTTCATCGAACAGCTTAAATGAATCGATTATTCTTAGTAATAACACCATAATGAGCGAATATTTAATGCCCGGCAATGTTATATAGCGAAAAGTCTGCCATTTCGTTGAGCCGTCAATTTTCGCTGCTGTGTAATACACATCGGGAATCGTAACCAGGCTTGCCGACAGGAGTAAGAATACGAGAGAAATCCAGTGCCATGCGTCCATAACCACAAGAGTCCAGAATGCAGACTGTGGAGTCATCAATGTGTAATGCATCCCAAAAAAATTAAAAAGCAAAGGTACAGGTCCTCCGGTACGTGTCAGTAACCGCCACAGAATACCAACTGATACAAATGGAATCAAGCTTGGGAGGATAACGACAGTTGACACTATACCGATTAGTTTCCCTTTCCCCCGAATGAGTAGCGCAAACAACAGTCCTATCGGTATCTCTATTGCGAGGATTATCCCTGTAAATATTGCATTCCTCTTAAACGCATCCCACCATTCCTGCGAATGCAGGACATCGATATAATTTTCCACTCCAACAAATCCAGGATCCAATGAAAAAGGTTTGGTGAATGAATAATTGACCACCACAAAAATGGGAAAAAACGAATTGAAAATAAGTAAGATTATTGCAGGGAATATCAACAGGTACCTTTTATCTGACATGAATTTCACTCCATTTAAATTATTCTCTCGTTTTTATAATTGAGGCTGTCCAACAACCTCTAATTAAGCTGTCCCATACGACAGATTGTACATTTAATGCCTTATATTACAAAGAATATTGTATCTAAATGGCCATTTTATATGTTAAGGGACAGCCTGAATGATATGACAATATTTCTACATTCTTGACAACTATTTTAATATATCTTGAAGGCAGGCGGTATCTGAAAAGATCTACCACCTGCCTTTAATTACCTCATGCATTTTAACACATCAGGAAAAATGCACATAGAATTTATATCTTCAAGTAAACCTCTAACAAATGTCACTCCTTGATGTACCCTTTCTCCAGGAGAAAATTGTCGAGTCTTTCCGCCACCAGGTCTGCCATTTGCTGCGGGGTCATTCCTTTCCCCAATGCTTCTGCTACTGCTGTAGCAATCGGCTCATTGGTGTCAGGAAAACCAGGCCATAATTCATCTGTTCCTGAGCAGTAGTTTACAAAATCCGGGTTCTGCATGAGGGTTATAAGTCCACCCCATTCCTCATCATGAGCGCCCATCTGAGGTGAATTGATGGTGGAATATCTGATGGGCATTATACCCGCCAGGTTCTTGTATACAGAAACCGACTTGGAAGTAAAGAACTGTGCGAAAAGCCAGGATGCCTCTTTATGCTTGCTCCCTTCGGAAATTGCCCAGCCTTCAGCATCCCAGTAGCCCCTCACCATTCCATATTCAAAATATTTTTCCGAAACAGGAACTGGTGCCATCTCATACTTTCCTTTGATCTTTGAATCAGGACCATTGTAGGTAGGAACAAAGCAGAGATGCTGTAAATTAAAGGCATATTTACCTTCTATACCAAAGGCTACATACGCTTCAACAGAATCGATCTCTTTAATTTTATCAGCAGGTGCATATTTCGGCAAATCGTAATGCAGATACTTAAAAGCCGCTACTCCCTGCTTATCATTCAACCGTCCCCCGCGGCTCTTCGAAGCTCCAAGGATTGTCTGTTGGTCATCAGCATATTTTACTCCGTATACCTGGCTCCACGGCCTGCAGTGAGGCGGAAGAGTGGTAAGCGGCGGACCTACAGCTTTGGAACCGATACCGAAGTTCTGCTCCAGTACATCGTTGAAAAACCAGGCAAGATGCCAGCCTGATTTCTGGCCAACGATGGTGCCCCACATGTCTTCGTCAGGACGTGTAAAAAACTCTGCCACATCGAGACTCTTTTCGATAGTCCAGTCATCTTTGATATTTTTTGTCTTCATCGCAGTAAGGAACCACTCTATCGGTGTCTTCAGTTCATACCCGTATTTCGCCTTGAATTCCCTTTTATATTCGGGATCAGTAAACCAGTCTTTTCGATACACGGTTCCGGTTGGCTTCTGATAGTCGGCGAGGATAAACAGATGCCCGTCTAACGCGCTTCTGCATATCTTATCACTGGTATAATCATCCAGGTCGAGATATGGGCTGATAAGTTCGGGATTATCCTCCATAAGATCGGTTAAATCTGTAGCACCACCAACAAAGGTGAAAAAGCCTACCATGTCCTGATCGATATTGATGAGGTCATATGCTCCTGCCTTTGTCTCGGCCTCCATTCTCATCTTCCTCATCGTCTCGTCACCTGCAATCCCCTCGATGGCCACCTTGATTCCTGTGAGTTTCTCAAACATCGGAGTCAGGTGTTCATCTTCCCACATCGTGAGAGGCACAGCTTCATAGCATGCCATTATCTCCTCACCCCTGTAAGGCGCCGCGGCTTTCGCGAACCATTCCAGCTCCTCAAGCAGCTGTTCCTGGGTGAGTACTGTGTCGGTCCCGATCTGTTCAGCTATTTCCCTGGCCGCTTCCAAATACGCCTCTTCTTTTACCTCCTTTTTGGATGCCGTTGCGAATCCGGCAATAAAGAAGGCACCGATAATGAAACAAATTAAAAACAATTTCTTCTTCATACTTTCCTCCTCCTCTTTTTATTTTTTAAATCTAACAATCTATTCTTATATCACCTCCCTCTCCTTGATAATCTTCTGTGAGACACTACTTTTCTACGTATGTAGATGGTAATATCGTACACTTTACTCAATAAAAAATCAATATTTATTATGTAAATACTCTCTGTATTAATAATCAATATGATTTTCAAACAGAGTGATTTTTGTAAACTTATCGACCAGGTCCTGAATCGTCCGAAATAGAGATCGATATACTTCTTCATAGATCTTAAGATAAAAATCTCTATTTTTTTTCACCGGGGTGTACTTATCCTTTACCGCACTCATATTTTTTGAGGCTTCAGACACACCCGGATATATTCCCACAGCAGAAGCCGCAAGCATCGCCGCACCCAAACAGGTAGATTCAAGTGTCTTGGGTATCAAAACAGGAATTCCGACTATATCTGCAACTATCTGTCTCCACAACGGACTCCTGGCTCCTCCGCCCAGGAGCACAATTTCTTCTATCTTTATATTGAGATACTTTTGGGTTTCATCATAGAGAAATTTTTGCTCAAAAACTATACCTTCCAATATACTTCGGTAAAAATGGGCCTTTGTTATATTCTCACTCCACCCGATAACAACTCCCTTCGCAAAAGGGTCCCAGAATGGTGCTGAAGCAGCCTTCCAGTACGGGATCATCAATAATCTGGGTTTACCGGGCCCTACCTCTGATGCCATAATTTCGAAAATCTGTTCTGGAACGATATTGTTCTCTTTACTGACTTTTTTAATATCATCACCGAACTCTTCAATAAACCAGTTTATCGTAAACACCCCGGCTGCAATAAGTGTTTCATTTATGTATGTTTTAGGCACACATCCACACATTGACCGGTAGGGTTCTCCCGGAGTGTACTCTTGCGAATAGAGTTCCGATACTACAGCGGTCCCTAAATTGAGAGACGCACGGCCTTCCTCTATCACTCCAGCACCCAGAGCTGCACATTGACCGTCACCCCCTCCTCCAACAACAGGAACTCCCCCGGGCAGTCCCAGCAGAGAGGCTGTTTCTTTGTTGAGGGTTCCGACAATACTTCCCGGTGCGGTTAGTTCACAGAACTGCTTCTCCTTCACATCCAGCAGGTCCAGAATTTCCCTGCTCCAGCATAGCTTTGATATATCAACAATCCCCATGGGGCAGGCTGAGGGCCAGGTTGTGATAAACCGTCCGGTGAGCTTCCAGTTAAGATAGGCTCCAACATCGAGATACTTATACACACTCCGAAAAACAGAGGGCTCGTTTTCCTTCATCCACATGATTTTTACATTGGAGGCGTATAAATTAGGAAAGCGGCCTGTGATTTTATGGATCTTCTTTCCCCATTTGCGTCTTAACTGCTCCACCTGAGCTGTAGAACGGGTGTCTGTCCATAAAATCCCATTCCTAACAGGTTTCATCTCCCTGTTAATCGGGACAAAGCTTTCTCTTTGATGTGTTATTCCAATTGCAGCAATCCTTTGTGGATTGACCTGCTGAACAGCAGAACGGATGGACTTCGCTGTAGCATCCCACCAATCCTCGGCCCTCTGTTCAACCCAATCAGGATGAGGTGTAAGAAGAGGTATATCTTCTCTTGCTTCTACAACACTATTTCCCTTTTTATCCCATACAATTGCCTTTGCCGCAGTGGTACTGCAGTCAACACCGATGATGTAATCTTTCTCTGTCATTTCGTAATATCTTTTTTTTAATAACATAAGAGATAAAGAAACTTATATCCCGTACAATATCATAATACTGTACAGCATTAAGTTTTTTTTCACAAGAATTATTTTCCGAAATTCCTTTTTTTGTTAATTA
>SDBS01001889.1_pt1 | contig 21080 bp, 17 predicted proteins | sample 2277091 | NCBI WGS metagenome assembly SDBS01 (sample SAMN10404972, study PRJNA504765) | marine sediment metagenome | isolation source: marine sediment core GS10_PC15, 163 cmbsf | place: Arctic Ocean: Southern Knipovich Ridge | collected 2010 | reverse complement strand
TTAACACTTCCAGAACCATTCGCTTAAATTCAGGAAGCTCATCAAGAAAAAGAACTCCATTATGTGCAAGGGATATTTCACCGGGCTGTGGCCAGGAGCCTCCTCCCACAAGTGCAATATCAGAAATAGTGTGATGGGGAGAACGAAAAGGCCTTTGAGTTATCAGGAATGCATCATGCTCAATTTTCCCGGCAACAGAATGGATCTTGGTTGTTTCCAGGGCTTCTTCCAGGCTAAGAGGTGGTATAATGGTTGGCAATCGCTTGGCAAGCATGGTCTTCCCGGAGCCTGGTGGCCCGATCATAATCGCATTATGACCACCAGCCGCTGCAATTTCAAGGGCCCGCTTCACAGTTTCCTGTCCTTTGACATCGGCAAAATTGAGATCGTAATTATTTACTTGCTGTGAAAATATTTCTTCCAGGTTTACATGGGTTTTCTGAATCACTGTTTCATCGTTCATAAAACGAACAAGCTCAAGAAGGGTTTCCACACCATACACCTCCAATTCTTTAACCACAGCCGCCTCTTTTGCATTTTTTGCGGGAAGGATAATGCCTTTGAAACCTTCCTTTTTTGCCTGTAAAGCAATGGGTAATACCCCCTTTATTGGTTGAAGACCTCCATCCAATGAGAGTTCTCCCATAATCAGGTAATCGCTCAGCCTGTCAGGTTTGATTTGCTCCGTAGATGCCAGAACTCCTATAGCCAGGGTTAAGTCATATGCCGATCCTTCTTTCCGGATATCAGCAGGAGCCATATTGATTACAATTTGCTTACCGGGCCACTTTAAACCGCTTACTCCAAAAGCAGATACCATCCTGTGCTGGCTTTCCTTCACCGCATTATCCGGAAGTCCAACAAGATAAAACCGAATGCCACGTGAAACATTTACCTCAACAGTTACAGTTGTTGCGCTGATTCCATAAACTGCACTCCCGAATGTTTTAACCAGCATAGTTGAACTTTATTAATTAAAGGATTTACATACAGGCAAGCCCTAAACTCCTAATACTCATAAATATAAAAATTATAAAAATTAATTCATAGCAAAGCTGAATAATATTTTTAATAAAAAAGGCCTAAGTGTCCGGAAGTAGCACAATCTAAAGGATAAAAGCCAAAGAAATAATATATACCAATTAGAAGGCTTAAATAATTATTTACGAGAAAGTTATCACCATAGTACTCATACCACCCCATCCCTTACCTGGTATATTTAAGTAGATTTTGTACAAGATGAATTGCGGTTGATAGAAATATTAATAATTTTAAAATTCAAATCTCTTAATAAATGAAGATTCGCCAGTTTATATCTGAATTAAAGCGTAGAAAAGTTTTTAGGGTAGCCTCCGTCTATGTCGTTACTGCCTGGTTGCTAATTGAGATTGCCGCTACGACATTTCCCATGTTTGAATTTCCTGACTGGACACCTCGTTTCGTAGTCATTCTTTCTATACTAGGCTTTCCAATTGCACTCAGTTTAGCCTGGGCATATGAAGTGAAAGCTGAAACTAACCCAGAAAACAAAAAAGAGGAAGAAGAAAAAACAATCCGGGTTTTTAGATGGCAAACGCCTGTTATTGTTATTATGATAGGAATTATAGGATTTTTGGTTTGGAATAATCGACAGCAAAGAGCAAATTCTACGAATATTCTTCCGGAATCGGTGCGAAGTGAAAAAGTAGCTGTTGCCGTATTTAATAATTTTACGAATGATCCCAACCTCGATGCTTTCGGTTCAATGGCATCAGAATGGATTGCTTCTGGTTTGCGTGAGTTAAAAATAAGAACCAGCTCGCCTGAAATGATGAGGAAATGTAAGGAAAATGTAGGCATTTTACCTAATAATCCGAGTGGTAAAGTTTCCTTGTTTGAATTAACGGGTGCACAATATGTTGTCACCGGTTCTTATTATCAAAAGGGAGATTCACTTCAAATCACTTCACGTCTGGAATCAACAGAAACCGGGGATATTATATATGAGTTTCCGACATTTTGGGGAAAGAAAAGCCAAAAAGAAGATCTGATCATTGAAATTCGTGAAAAATTAAAGGGATTTTGGGATATTAAAAAGAGGCGTAAATTATCTATTATTAATCCACCTAAATATGAAGCCTATCAAGCCTTTTTGGAGTGCCATATATTGGATCCCGACTGTTTTGAAAAGGTGCTTACAATCGATTCCACTTTTCTCTTAGCCAGGACCTATTTGGCTTACACCGCTCAATTATTTGAAAAGGATTCGCTTTATCATGCAACAGCCACCTATGTGAAGCAACAATGGAGTAGGTGTACAGAATTTGAGAAAAACTATTTTATTTTCGCAGAAAGTTCGAAGAAAGGGGATTTCGAGGCGGCACAGAATGCCATAAATAAAAATTTTCAACTTGATCCGAATGATCTGGGCATACTCCATCTTTCCGCTTATGCCTATCTATTGGTAAATAAGCCTTTAGCAGCAGTAAATCGTTATAAAACTGTTTTCGACCAGCATGAAATATATAAAAGTCAACTATTCTCGAATATGTACAACGCATATTATTATGCACTAAACAGGCTTGGAAGACAGAAAGAGGTGATAGAATTTGAACAAAAATTTCAAAAATCCCAGAACAATAGTGTCGAGGTTATCCGGGCATATTTGCTCGAGAATAATTTATCTGAACTTCGTAATCGCATAGAATATATTCCACAAGGTGAATATTTGGAGTATGCCTATATGTTTAACGCAATTTTTCCATCGGATTCAAATAATATTTTTAAGGAACTATTGAGAAACAATTTAACTATTTATAAGGATCCTGCCAAGACCTTGGATTATTTATTATGGACCAATATTCGTGGATTAAAAAATTACAAATCAAAAGCATTTGCTCATTATGTCTTAAACGAATGGGAGCAGACAGAGGAAATTCTTCTGGGGCTAAGAAATATGGACTGGAAAACTTATTCCAAAGAAATTATAAATTTTGATGTACCTACTTATAGACATAACGTTGATTGGTACATGAGCGTCTGGTTAGAAGGCTTATTGGGTTGCACCTATGCGCGGCAAGGGAGAATGAACTTAGCCCATGCTCAAATTGAAAAACTGGAATCTTTCAGCCAATTCTATCCAAAGGTAGTCAATCGTTTTCACAAAGGCGTAATTTCCTATTGGAAGGCAAGAATTTACGCGATCCTGGGTGAGAAAGATAAATCCGTTGCTTTCCTGACTAAATCCATGAAGGAAGGAAGACGCATTGATTTTGGGAGCTTTGTTTATGATTGGGATTTGGAGAATTTGAAAGGATATGAGCCCTATGAAAGCCTGGTCAAACCCCAGTAGTGATTTGTTATGATTAACACAACACACAATAAATAGCCCTCAAACGGCTTGTGCAAAAGCATCTAATTATATTACATAATCTGGAAGGTCTTAGAAAATATCATCCATATTTAACGACCTATAATTTATATGACAATTTGCTTACCGGGCCACTTTAAACCGCTTACTCCAAAAGCAGATACCATCCTGTACTGGCTTTCCTTCACCGCATTATCCGGAAGTCCTACAAGATAAAACCGAATGCCAGGTGAAACATTTACCTGCAGGCAGGCATGAGTTCTGCATGACTAACTTTTCGTCATCCCGAACTAGTTTATTTCCTTCGGTTCCCGATGCTCGGGACAGGCTATGAGACCGCTTCGCTAAGTTCGGGATCTTTCATCAAACTCAAATTTGTAAGAAATACTGATTAAATCAAGCCCCAATTAATAACGTGTTTAATAACGTGTTTAATAACGTTATTAATTGACCCTGCTGAAATTAAAAGTTTTATGTATAAACTGGTGATATTCGTCTGACCACTAAAGAAGTGGTCTTATAATTACCAACTAGCTCTCCTAAATGGAAGAATTAAGAACCACCTCCCCGCATTCTGAAGCCAACCCTTAAGGCAAACACCAATCAGAATGCGGTACTCCTCCTCCGAGAGGAGGAGAATTAATAGCACGCTTTCTATATCATAACAGAGCCAGTATACCACGTAGTAAACCAATATCATTTCCTCCATCATTCTTCTATCATTTTTTTGTATTTATTCTCTTAAAAGAGGTATTTTTGTTCCTTTACCAAAAATGAATAATCAAATAAAAAAAAGGCTGTACAGGATTATTTTTGAGGCAGATACCCCTAGCGGCAAGAACTTTGATGTGTTCCTGATCGTTCTCATTGTTCTCAGCATAATTGCTGTATTGCTTGAGAGTGTACCAAAATTGCACTCTCAATACGGGCATCAGCTTTATATTGCAGAATGGCTTATCACCTTTTTTTTCAGCATTGAATATTTTTTTCGTATCTGGGTTGTGAAGCACCCTTCAAAGTACATTTTTAGTTTCTATGGTATCATTGATTTGCTGGCCATATTACCAAGTTTTCTTGGACTGTTTTTTGCCGGAGCCCAGGGACTGATGATAATCAGAGGCATACGCCTGTTGAGAATTTTCAGGTTATTCAAGCTAACCCGTTATACCAGTGAAGCAGACACTCTACTCAGGGCTTTAAAAGCAAGCAGGATAAAAATCTCAGTTTTCCTTTTTGCCATTTTTACTATTGTAATTGTTATTGGAACCCTGATGTACCTGGTAGAAGGTGAGGAAAATGGTTATACCAGTATTCCAAAAGGAATTTACTGGGCCATTGTTACACTCACCACCGTAGGATATGGAGATATTGCTCCTGCTACTAACCTGGGACAATTTATAGCCAGCCTTGTTATGATCCTGGGTTACGGAATAATTGCGGTACCTACGGGAATTGTTACCGCAGAGTTTGCAAAAGATAAATGGACAAAAAAACTTCATAGCCGTAGCTGTTCAAATTGCCTGAAAGAAGATCTTGACCCGGATGCAGTTTACTGTAAACATTGTGGGGAAAAACTAGAAACTTAATCATATTTCTCTTTCTTGTAAGCTGGATCATTCCATCTGAAAAATTATAGGTAAATTTGTTCCTAATAATATTTTGTCATGTCACAATTACCAGGTTTTTTCAGAACACATCAACCAAAGAGGTTCAACTACATACCATTCTATTACGATGAGCGAAAGGAGGATCTGGAGCAACGAACCCGGCAGATTAAGCAGGACCTGGGACTTGAAAAAGGAGATTCTTATGTCCCAAAAATAAGAAAGGGGCAAATGGGCAATTTTTACAATAGAAAAAAGAAACAAATTGAACGCCGTTCAAATATACGCTTATTTATACTCATCTTATTTCTTGCCCTTGCTGCCTGGTTCCTGTTTTTCAGGTAATGGAAGTTCAGGCATTTCAATAAATACAACTCCAATTTTTAGTTTGGCAAAGTTTCAATTTAGAACCAATAATATTTAAGCCCTTTAATTTATGGCAGACATCATCCATTTATTACCTGATTCGGTAGCCAATCAGATTGCTGCGGGGGAAGTTATCCAGCGTCCGGCATCTATTGTCAAGGAACTGGTTGAAAATGCAGTTGATGCAGGAAGCACAGAGATAAAGGTAGTATTGAAAGAAGCCGGGAAATCAAGGGTCCAGGTAATAGATAATGGCTGTGGAATGTCGGATACAGATGCCAGGATGTCATTTGAAAGGCATGCCACTTCGAAAATCAAGGAAGCTAGCGATTTATTTTCTATCCGTACCATGGGCTTCCGCGGTGAGGCCCTGGCCTCCATGGCTGCTGTTGCCCAGGTTGAACTTAAAACTTGCAAAAAAGAGGACCAGCTAGGAACACTTATTATAATTAAGGGTTCAAAGCTAGAAAGCCAGGAGCCCACAACTTGTCCGCCAGGAACCAATATTATTGTTAAGAACCTCTTTTATAATATCCCTGCAAGAAGGAAATTCCTAAAATCCAACTCTACTGAACTCAGGCATTTAGTTATAGAGTTTCAACGCATAGCTCTCACCCTTCCACAAATTTCTTTTTCCCTATACCATAATAACTCAGAAATCTTTAATTTGCCTGCTGTTCCATCGCTGCCCCAAAGAATATCGGGGGTGTTCGGCAGGGGGATTCTTCCAAACCTGGTTCCTGTGAATACCGAGACAAGCATTATAAAAATCCGGGGGCATATTGGCAAACCAGAATTTGCCCGCAAGACTTATGGTGAACAATTCTTTTTTGTGAATCGTCGCTTTATGCGTCATCCATATTTTAACAAAGCAGTTACAGAGGCCTATGAAGAAATCTTAGCACCCGAAACAATCCCTTCATACTTTTTATACTTTGAAATTGATCCCGAAAATATAGATATCAATATCCATCCAACAAAAACGGAAATAAAATTTAATGACGAGCGCTCCATCTGGCAAATAATAAACGCCAGTATAAGGGAGGCCCTGGGGAAATTCAATGTAATCCCCTCCATTGACTTTGATACTAAAGGATCTATTGAGATTCCGGTATTACGAAAGGACAGTCAGGCAAATCACCCACAAATTAAGATTGATCCTGATTTTAACCCTTTCCGGGACAAACTGAAACTTAAAAACTGGGAAAATCTATATAAACAATCCGGTATGGATCAGGAAAATTGGGCCAGCCAACAGCAAGATGGGAACGCTCAGTCTGAACTTTTCCAAAATGGTGAGCAAACACAACAGAATCTTTTTCATTTTAAGGGAAAATATATTCTCTCTTCTGTAAAATCGGGGCTCATGGTTATTAACCAGAAAAGGGCTCATGAACGAATCCTTTATGAACATTTTCTGGAATTAAATTCAAACTCCGGGAGCAGTGCCCAGAAAAGCCTTTTTCCCCATTCACTGAAATTGAATCCTGCCGATTACATACTTTTCAAAGAACTGTTGCCTGATCTGAATAACATGGGTTTTGACATCCGTGACCTGGGAAATAATGCTTTGATAATAAACGCTTATCCTTATGAAGCTTATATAAATGACCCTGTGGAGGCTTTGGAGTTATTACTGTATGAATACAAAGCCACCCAGGTTGACCTTGATAAAGGACATAAAGAACGCCTGGCCCAATCCCTGGCAAAAGCATCCTCTATTCCTTATGGGAAAGTCCTGAACCAGGAAGAAATGAAGTATATGCTAGACCGACTTTTTGCCTGCAACTCCCCTAACTATTCTCCCGGCGGAAAATCAATCATCTCCATCATTAGCCTCGAAGAATTTGAAGAAAAATTCAAATGAAGCATATTTGAGGTGACATTTTGACTGAAACTGGATTTTCTAATGATTTTTTTAACTTTGGCTCAAGTATTGAAGTACTCTAAGCTCAAAATTAAGATCCTCTTAATATAGAAAATAAGGATAGCTCAACAAAAATATTACTAAAAATTAACCTCTGTGAATAACTTCAGATCATCCTTTGCCGGGACACCTGCTGTGGTTAAAAACCTGATCATTTTAAATGTTCTGTTTTTTCTTGCCACTTATGTAATGCAAGCTTCGTTTGGACTGGATATCAGCAAATACCTGGCTCTTTACCTTCCCGCTTCTGAACATTTCAGGCCCTATCAATTTATCAGCCATATGTTTATGCATGGAAGCCTCAGCCATATTTTCTTCAATATGTTTGCTTTATGGATGTTTGGAAGAGCACTGGAAAGTGTATGGGGAGCTAAGCGGTTTTTTATTTTCTATTTTGTTACCGGCATAGGTGCCGCTACAATGCATACTCTTGTAAATTTTATTGAATTCTCAGCAGTGAAAGCACAAATGACTCCCGAACAAATTGATGCTGTTTTACGGGAAGGTTATATTGCATTTGAACAGGGGAAGAATTTTGTTGATCCTTTGATGGGCAAAATGAATCAAATATTGAATATTCGTACGGTTGGGGCATCAGGTGCAGTTTTTGGAGTCCTGCTGGGATTTGGGATGCTGTTTCCCAACACACGGCTAATGTTATTGTTCCCTCCTATACCAATCAAGGCTAAATATTTCGTTATATTTTATGGCGTTCTGGAGTTATTCCTGGCCCTCTCACAACCGGGAAGCAATATTGCTCACTTTGCTCATCTTGGAGGCATGATTTTTGGTTTTATCCTGATTAAATACTGGGGAAAACAAAGAAATACTTTTTATTAAAAAACTGATTATTAGGAAGCTGATGAATTTAATTGAAGAAATAAAAAGTTCATATAAAAAAGGCAGTTCGCTTCACAAGCTTATATACATTAACCTTGGTTTATTCCTTGCGGTAAAGCTTGTATTTATATTCCTGTTCCTTTTTAATATTCAGAATGCCGAAGTGCTTGTCATAAAGTGGCTTGCAGTTCCTGCCTATCTTCCCGACCTGATTCTCAGAATATGGACACCCATTAGCTACATGTTTTTACATGAAGGTTTCATACACATTCTTTTTAACCTTTTATGGCTCTATTGGTTCGGGACTATATTTCTTGAGTACTTTGATCAGAAAAAGTTAATTGCAGTTTATTTACTGGGAGGTTTATCCGGTGCTTTTCTTTACATTTTTGCCTTCAATGCCTTCCCTGCTTTTGCCCCAATTCTGAAACAATCTGTTGCCCTTGGAGCCTCAGCTTCAGTTATGGCCATTGTTATTGCAGTGGCAGCATATGTTCCGAATTATGTGGTCAGACTTTTCCTGATAGGCCCGGTTAAAATTAAATATATTGCTATTGCAATTTTCGTTTTTACATCTGTTCTTGACTTTTCAATCAATACAGGAGGGAAAATTGCCCATATTGGGGGAGCATTGTTTGGATTTTTGTACGTCTCACAATTCAAAAAAGGGAAAGATATTGGCAAAGGCTTTAATCGTTTGATGGATAGTTTTTTTAGTCTTTTTAAATCAAAAAGCAAATTGAAAGTTACACACCGGAAGGTCCCAAAAAATGATATAGATTACAATACCCTAAAAGTAAAAGAGCAGGAAGATGTGAACCGTATACTTGATAAAATTTCTAAAGGAGGTTATGACAGCCTTACAAAAAAAGAAAAAGAGATTTTGTTTAAAATGAGTGGGGATAAATAAGAATTTAATTCTGAGAATTACAATTAAAAAGCCTTTCATTGAAAAAAACATTATATAGCTTAAACAGAATTTTAAGCTTCTTTTTACTCTCAGGTATTTTGTTATCCTACCTTTCTGTTTGGGTTAATCCCGAAGACTTGTGGTTCTTGAGTATTTTTGGCCTGTTTTACCCGTATTTTCTCATCGGGAATTTAATTCTGCTTGTTTATTGGTTCTTTCGAAATAAAAAATATGCCTTTTTTATTTTAATTGTTATTCTTTTGGGCTCAAACCACATAAGAAGTTATTATCAATGGAAACACCCAGGGCCTAAAAAATACCAGAAATACATCTCCAATAAATCTTCCGTTATTAAAAACCTGAAAGTTTTAACCTACAATGTAAGGGCGTTTAATTTTTATCAGGATTCAGGTTCTGAAAATTCCTATGAAGAATTCATACAGGTTATTTTAAGCCAGAGTCCGGATATAATATGCCTGCAAGAAGTATTGATTTCTGAAAATTCAGGCTTAGCCCTTGATAAACTCAAACAAGACTTAGATCATATTCCTTTCGCCTACTTTAATTTATTAAGAAACCCCTCGGGTAGCAGAGAATACGGAAATATTATCTTCTCTAAATTTCCCATCATAAACAAGGGAGAAGTGCCTTTCAGCCAGACATATAACCCTAGTATTTTTGCAGATATTTTAATTGACAGTGACACTGTCAGGATCTATAACAACCATTTGCAGTCATTTAGGCTGGGGTCAGGAAATTTTTCTTTTCTCACTGATTTCGAACATAATTTTGATGAAGGTTCTCTGGATGAAATCCAGGATATCTCTTTCAGAATGAAGGCAGCTTATATTCAACGGGCAAAACAAGCAAAACAATTAAATTGGCACATCGGGCAGACTCATTTTCCTGTAATTGTTTGCGGAGATTTTAATGACACTCCTGTCTCTTATGCTTATTATTGTATAAAGAAAAACCTCAAAGATGCATTTGTAGAAGCAGGAAAAGGTTTTGGCAAAACCTATGACCAGATTTTTCCGGCGTTCAGGATTGATTATATTTTGTATAGTAAAGAACTATACCCTGTAGATTTTGAAACTCTGAATACTACCCTGTCTGACCATTATCCGGTGGTCTCAAGCTTTGCTTTCTAAGAAAACAACTGAGATATTGTTTTTAGATCAACGTTTCCACCCGTGATTATAATTCCTATTCTTTTTTCCTGAATCTTTTCACCATGCTGGAGAAGAATTGCCAGGGGTACAGCTGAGGATGGTTCAATAATAATTTTCATCCTGGTCCAAATTAGTTTCATCGCTTCCACTATAGATCCCTCACTGGCAGTATATATCTCGTCAATATTTTTTCGAACAATGCTATAGGTTAAGGGACTCATTGAAGTAAGCAGTCCGTCTGCAATAGTTTTTGGATTAACAGAAGGGAAAAGCTTTTTCTGATAAAAAGAACGATATGCATCATCGGCACCTTCAGGTTCAGCAGCAATTACGCTACAAGAGGGATGGAGTGTTTTGGCAACTATGCTTCCTCCACAAATCAATCCTCCCCCCCCTATCGGGGCAATTATAGCATCCAGATCATCATATTCTTCAAAGAGTTCCTTCACGGCTGTTCCCTGTCCGCATATAACATTACGATTATTGAAAGGATGGATAAATGTGGCTCCTGTTTTTCTAACTACTTCCCGGAGTCCCGACTCCCGGGCTTCAAGTGTAGGCTCACAATAAGTTATTTCAGCACCATAAAAGGCAACAGCATCTTTTTTTACCTGAGGGGCATTGTTGGGCATTACAATAAAGGCAGGAACACCCTGTGTTTTGGCTGCCAGGGCAAGTGCGGCCGCATGATTACCTGAAGAATGGGTAGCCACCCCTTTGCGAAGTTCACTATTATTAAGACACAATACCGCATTGGTAGCACCTCTGAATTTAAAGGCCCCGACCTTCTGAAAATTCTCACATTTAAAAAATATGTCTTTGCCAAGAATAGAATTAACAGCCGATGAAGTAAGTACAGGAGTTCTGTGGATAAAGGGCCGGATTCTTTCATGAGCCGCTTGTATTTCCAGGTATTCAGGAATTTTCATTATTTCTGTTTTTTTTACTTAACATGTGTTCGATACATTATATATTAACAATCAATAAATTATCATAAATTGGTAGAACTCTGCCTACACTGCAGGTAGATTGATGTTTCAGTTGTATATTGGCATAGAAGAAAAAAAGCCACCAAGGCTCCAAGGCACAAAGAAAACACCAAGAACAGCAAATTGCAAAGCAATCACCAAATGGAATCCATCACCGCAAGGAATTCTTTTTTTTGTTTCTCTTATAGGCCCAATATGAACCCTTCACCATAAAAAGTATATCATATTCAGAAGCATTTATAAGGAATTCTTCACTTAATCCGCAATAAGTCATAAAATCCCTTAATTCCTGCCCCCTCAATCCTGTAAGCTCTCCAATGTTTTCTTCGTTAAATTTCTCTTTTATAATTTCCTGCTTTCTTTGTTGCTCTAATATTTTCTGTAATTTAATCAGGCTTTTTTCTTCTTTTGTTTTTATGGAAAAATTGAAACCTACATGTACTCTATCATATTTTATAGCTTCCTCTCCGGTAATTTCATGAATATATTGAAGGTTTTCTTCTTGTTTTGTTTTAGGCGGAATAGAGGAAACAACTTTTCGTTTGAACTGGGCATAGTTTCCAAAGCCTTTGACTGAAACCGGATCAATCATATAAATTTTTTGACGCACCGGAATAATTCCTGAAAAATGATTGGAAGGCCAAAAGCCCGGCAGGAAAAAATAACTTTCTTTAAAGCCCAGGGCTGAAATATACAAAGAATCAGTTCGTCTCATAACAATTGAGAAAAAACCAAGGGTATCACTTGTTGTTCCAATATTCAAGCCACGATTAAAAATATGCGCATAAACAATTGGTTTCCCTTCCTCATAGCTCTTTAACTGGCATTGAATGCTTACCAGGCTGTCAGCTGCATTTTCATTCTGACCTGTTAAAAGCAATGGAAACGAAAAAAAAAACAATCCGAAAATCAAAATTTTCTCTAGAAATGTCATGTCTACTTGATTCCCTCGTAAAAACCTCCAGGTAAAGATAAAGATTAAAAAACTGAGAAATAAAGAAAAATCAGCTCAGAAAAAACAAAAAAGCAGCTGGTTCAAATTTAAACCAGCTGCTTTAAATAATAATTACCTTTTGTATCTATTTCTTGTCTTTCACATATTTCTTAAGCCATTCCAATGTTTCCCAGTGCTTATGCAGCAATGACTCTCTTGCAGCATATCCATGGCTTTCCATAGGTAGCATTACCAGCCGAACAGTTACACCATGTCCTTTTAAAGCAGAGAAATAACGTTGACTCTGTATAGGAAAAGTACCACTGTTATTATCTGCAATACCATGAATAAGCAACATTGGATCTTTTACCAGATCAGCATGCATGAAAGGAGACATGGCATAGTATAGTTCGGGGGCCTCCCAATAGCTTCTTCTTTCACTTTGAAAGCCAAATGGAGTAAGTGTTCTGTTATAGGCGCCACTTTCCGCAATACCTGCAGCAAACAGCCTTGAATGGGTAAGAAGATTTGCCGTCATGAAGGCACCATAAGAATGGCCACCAACGGCAACTCTTTCGGGGTCGGTCACTCCCATTTCAGCAGCTTTATTAATAACTGCTTCAGCATTTGCCACCAATTGCTCCACAAATCCATCATTTGGTTTAACATCTCCTTCCCCAACAATTGGAAAAGCGGCATTATTGAGAATGGCATAACCCTGAGTAACATAAGAAAGAATTGAGCCGGCACTCACTCTTGTAAATGAATATGGCGATCCGGAAACCTGACCGGCAACCTTAGCATCCTCATATTCCCTGGGATATGCCCATAAAAGAGTTGGCAATGGACCATCTTTTTCGACATTATATCCTGCTGGTAAATACAGAGTAAAAGTAAGGTCTATTCCATCAGCTCTTTTGTATTTAACCAACTCCTTACTTACACCTGCTAAGGACGGATATGGATTTTTGAACTTTGTTATAGCTGTAATTTTCCCAGTTTTAAGGTTTCTTAAATAATAATTTGGAGGGAGCTCTTTCGACTGCCTGCTGGTTATCACCAGATTCTTTTTAATATCAATTATTTCCTGAACAGATTCATAAAATGGAGCTTCAGATCTCCATAATTCAGTAGTTTCTCCACTTTTGATATCATATTTTCGTATAAATGGTCTGTCTCCTTCAGGGGAGGACCCCTGCCCCCTTAGTATTAGAGACTTGCTTTTATTGGTAAAAAGAAGTACCCGCCTGCCATAACTGTTTCCTGATGTATAAAATCTTCCGGGATTACCGTACCTGTCATCGGTCTTATATTCCATCATTAGTTTCTTGCTCGCCATTGGATTTGAAGGATTGAAAGAGCTAACAATTTGCAACCGGTCTTTTCTCATTCCTTCATACAATATTGCAAAATTCTCATTCCCCCAGGTAATATTTGAAAACCTGGTTTTCGTAGCAATAAAATCAACAGGATCTCCTTGAAAAGGTGCATCAAGGGTATAAACCTGATCCCTGAAGTCCACTTCATTCTTTGGGTTTCCCTCATCAAGGGCCTCAACCCAATAAGCAGTTGCCGGTTTATCTGCACGCCAGCCAAAAGATCTTGGTCCTGGAAAAACAACATCGAATCCCCTGGGGAGATTCTCCCGTAATGGCATATCATAAATAACCTTCAGTTCCTTCCCGCTGCCATCCCATATACTGGTTTTTGTAGGAAAATAATAATACGGTACCACATAAGAGAATGGCTTCAATACTTCAGCAACCATAAAATAAAGTCCATCCGGAGAAGGAGAAATCCTTGAATAAATCCCACTTGACCCTATCTGGGTAATCCCTGATCCATCATATTTCATCAGCTTTGAACTTGCAAAATACTCAAAGATCATCTCATCGCCCGGATTCTTAAGAAGATCCTGAAAAGTACGTGCGGCTCCACGTTTTCCCATGTTTTCCTGCACTACAGGTCCAGTTGGAATTGATGAAGGCTTGGGTCTTGCACCTCTTTCTGAATCAAGCACTTGAAAAATAATGGACTTATTATCAGACAACCAGGCAAAACCACCACTTCGGGAAAATCTTCCACCTCTTACCAAAACCTGATTCAGACCATCCGCTATTTTCTCTGCCTTTAAATCTGACACATCACATATCCATAATTCAATACTGTTTGTTGTAGTATTTGTAAAAGCAAATTTGCTTCCATCATTCGACCATGTAAAACCTGAGATCTTGAGATTTGACGGTAATCCTGTAACTTTTTTGAGTCCTGTGCCATCTATTTTCATAATGGAAATCCCAATTTGGTAGGATTTCCGGCTGGCACCATTAGTTGCAGGATCTATCCTTAAACCTGCAATCCTCAGCTCTTCCCTGGAAAGATCCTCAATAGTTTTCAGCCCTGGCCTTTCCAGTAAAGCCACAAAAGAATTATCGGGACTTAAATAAACAGAAGGTGTTTGCCGGGCATCCACAACTTCAATAATTGCTTCCGGAGGCAGTTGGTAAATCAAACTTTCCTGTCCGTGAGTAAAGTGAGAAAGCCCTAACAATAAAATAATCGTTGCTGCAGAATGAATTCCAAAAGGTGATTTTTTCATCTTTAAAGATTTTAATTAACTACTATATCTAAATTCAGTATACCTTTGTTAGACCAAAGAAACAATAAAATGATTTCATCTCTTAGAAAAATAATATTAAATAGCTGGGACAACAGGGATTTATTGAAGAATAATGATACCCGCAAGGCTATACGGGAAGTTATAGATTTATTAGACCAGGGAAAACTAAGAGTAGCAGAAAAAGAAGGAAATGCATGGAAGGTGAATGAATGGGTAAAAAAAGCCGTAATCCTTTATTTCCCTATACAGGAGATGCAGGTTACAAAACTTGGCCCATTTGAATTTTATGATAAAATTGCCCTTAAAACAGGCTATCGCGAAAAAAAAATAAGGGTTGTTCCGCATGCTATTGCCAGGTATGGATCCTATCTTGCTCCGGGTGTAATTTTGATGCCTTCTTATGTAAACATCGGGGCCTTTGTTGATGAATATACTATGGTTGATACATGGGCAACTGTTGGCTCATGCGCCCAAATCGGAAAGCATGTTCATCTGAGTGGCGGAGTTGGTATAGGTGGTGTTCTGGAACCGGTTCAGGCAGCACCGGTAATCATTGAGGACAATTGCTTTATAGGTTCAAGGTGTGTTATAGTGGAAGGTGCCAGAATTGAAAGAGAATCGGTTCTGGGAGCAAATGTTGTAATTACAAATTCAACAAAGGTGATTGATGTTTCAAAGAGTTCCCCTAAAGAATTCAGAGGGTTTATTCCCGAAAGATCAGTAGTTATACCAGGTAGCTATACAAAAAAATTCAAAGCCGGGGATTACCAGGTACCATGTGCCCTTATCATTGGTAAAAGGAAAGAATCAACCAATCTTAAAACATCTCTGAACGAAGCATTGCGTGATTATGATATCAGCGTTTAAGAATTGATTTTGATATTCTGTAAAAGAAACCCATCATAAAGTTTGAATGAATGGACAGGCATCAAGCAGCTTATTCATATCGAATTCAATTTTTCTATCATCAAATTGCAAATGATTCTCAAGATCCTTGCAAAAAATCATTTTCGAAAAAAAATCGAAGCTTTGTGGTTTCTGAATTTTATTTACAGACAGAAAGTAATCGTAAAACTTGAACTCCAGGCCATTAGGAGTAGTTGAGCTAAGCCAGGCAGATGGTATTCCATAGGCATCAGCAAGAATAATACCGTGAAGTGAAGAAGAAATAATTTTTTCGCATGATAGAATATCTAACATCGTTCCTTCTATATCTTCGGTCCCCAAATTAATCTTTTTAACATCACTGTCAAATTCAGCCTTGTTCCCCTCTCTTTCTGACCACCTCAGTATTACTCCAATTTTATATTTTTTCTCCACTTTTGGATTAAAAACCTCTGGTAAAAGTAAGGCTGGATCTCCATATATTTCCGGACAATTGCCTCCATGGATTCGCAATAAGTTACGTGTTAAAGGCCCCCGTACTGCCAGATATTTAGTCTCCTTATTTAAACAATTTTCGTTTTCTGTACCAAATGCTCCCGAGCCCCAAACAACAGAGCTGGAATTAACACGACTAATTATTGATCCAATTGCAAAGTATGAAAATTGAGGCTTACTGAAATTTAAAGATTCAAATTCCCGTTTATAACCAGGCCTTAAATATACATACCTTACAGGATTAGAAGTTATCTTTTGAATAAGATAGGGAGAGAGTAGGTCTCCAAAATTTGGTGCTACTGCCCACCATGTTAATGGAATACTATCATTGTCCAGAACCACATCCCGGGCAATAGAGTAAGAATTCCCATTTAATATTGACATTCAATATGTTTTTTAGTATTAATAAATATAAGAAAAGTAGCTTCCTTAACAAATAGTTAGCTCATCCCTTCCCGCAACCCAATTTTGGACCGGAACCGACCAGTCACCATATTTTTCAGTTAGATAAGATTTATAGTCATTGGGTACTTTGAATCTTTTTCCATGGTATTCAATCTCCTCATAGGAATCATAATACCGTTTATTTACCTTCATTACTTTCCGCATAGCTTGCCAATAAGTAAATTTTTGATCATTTGTTTTTATGAAGATATCCATCATAACATAACTTTTCCTATAATAAGGATGAATAAGCTTTAATATCGAGATCCAAAAAGGTTTCACTTTAAGAATTCTACAACTTCCCTTTCTAATGGGGCCATAATCAATTTCACTTTTACGCCTTGTAACCTTATAGCCTTTTTTATACAATTCACGAAAACAAGCTTTCATCCTTAACATCTCCTCTGCCGGTATTGAAATATCCACATCGTGATCCCAGGAAAGCAGTTCACCATCTCTGACCAGGCCCAAAAGAGTTCCTCCTTCAAGATGATACATAACATTGCAGTGATCAAAAGTATCAACTACATCAAACAATAATTTACGAGCTCTTTTTAAGTTCCTATCTTTTAATTCAGGAAGAAGCATATTTGAGAAGGCAAATTTTCAATTTAAAAAAATCCTCATGCAATATAAAAAAACTAATTCACATGGACTGCTGAGCAAAAATCTCACAAAAATAAACATGATTCCCAAATTATTTGGATAATTTTACCCGATTGTTCTTAAAAAAGCAAAATGCCGAAAATTTCTGCAGTAATAATCACTTTCAATGAAGAAAAATATATAGGCAAATGCCTGGATTCTCTGCAAGAGGTAGCGGATGAAATTATTGTTGTGGATTCTTATTCCCGCGACAAAACAAGGGAAATTTGTGAGGCCTGTGATGTAAAATTCATAGAACATGAATTTGAAGGCTACCGGCAACAGAAAAACTGGGCCATGGCCCAGGCTGAAAATGATATAGTACTTTCACTGGATGGAGATGAATGTCTTTCAGAGGAATTGAAGAATTCTATATTAAGTGTTAAAAACAATTGGAAGGGGGATGCTTATTCTTTTAACCGCCTGAATAATTATTATGGAAAATGGATCAGACATTCAGGGGTTTATCCTGACAGAAAAATCAGGTTGTTTGACAGGAGAAAGGGGGAGTGGGGTGGCGTTAATCCCCACGATAAGTTCATTCTGTACCCTGGATACATTCATGAAACTCTGCCCGGCGACCTGTTACATTTTGTACAGGACTCAATTGATGACCATGTTGATAAGATAAAGCTTTTTGCAAATATCAATGCTCTTGAATATCATAAAATGGGGAAGAATTCTTCCCTGTTAAAAATTATGGTTCATCCTTCGTGGAGGTTTTTCAAATCCTACTTTTTGAACATGGGATTTTTAGATGGTTATTACGGCTTTGTTGTATGCTCTTTAAATGCTTACTCGAGTTTTTTAAAGCATATTATAATCAGAAAACTGAACATGAAAAGCAAGGAAGAAAATAATACTAAAATATAATCAGATGAAAATTATTATACTGGCTGCCGGAATTGGGTCAAGGCTCGGAAACCCTTTCCCTAAACCCTTAACCCTACTAAAAAATGGGAAAACAATTATGCAACAACAGGTGGAAAAGCTCACTTCTTACTTCTCCGTCGATGACATATCGGTTATCATCGGGTTTAAAAAAGACCTGATAATGGAAAGCTTTCCTGAGCTTAGTTATATTTATAACCAGTCGTTCGATCGTACAAATACTTCAAAAAGCCTGTTGAAAGGAATAAAAAAATATCCAAAATCTTCTATACTATGGCTGAATGGCGACGTGGTATTTGATGAGAAAATACTGGAATATCTGCTCCCTTTTATTGCTCAGGATGTATCATTTGTAGCCGTAAATAATTCTGAGGTTGGGGATGAGGAGGTGAAATACACCCTGGATAAGGATAAATATATAAACCTGATATCAAAAGAAGTGGAAAAGGGCCTTGGTGAGGCTGTAGGCATTAATTATATTGCTAACAAAGATCTGTCTTTTTTTACAAACCGACTGGAAGAATGTGGAGATATGGATTATTTTGAAAAAGGACTTGAACTGGCAATACTGAAAGACCATATTAAAGTAAAAGCTGTGGATATCTCTAGATTTAATTGTGTGGAAGTTGATTTTGAAGAAGACCTGGAAAACGCCAATAGATTGTTTAGTAAATAATTATGAAGGCTATTCTTTTTTGTGAGCTGCCTTACTCATATGAAATATTATATCCTCTTTACAAAGCCGGTTTGAAAAGAGCTTATAAACAGTTATGGTTTATACCGGAAGCTGTTAAATCTCAACTCAAACTGGACCCGGATTTGGAAATAAGCTCCAGCATTAAGGACCTGGATGATTTTCAAAGCGATGCAATTCTTGTGCCTACCAACTCTATTCCACATTATCTCAGGGGCGTTAAAGTTCAGATTTTTCATGGCCTGGCAGGAGAAAAAAGAGGGCACTTCAGAATAAGACATTATTTTGATCTATACCTCACCCAGGGTCCATATTTTACCAGGCAATTTCAGGCATTTGCAAAAAGGCATAAAGATTTCCAGGTAGTAGAAACAGGCTGGTCAAAACTGGATCTTTATTATCAGGAACGATTGTCCTTTAAACAAAGGGAAATGGAAATCAGGACTAATAATAATATTCGTTTCATTGTTCTTTATGCACCAACTTTTTCTCCTTCCTTAACCTCAGCTAAAGATCTCCTGCCCGAACTGATCTCACTGGTAAAGAATGAATCAGTTTACCTCTTTGTTAAATTTCATGACAAAATGGCCTCTAAACTCATTCATGAATATAAAAAAACATTTGATGGATTTGCGAAAGTTGAAATTCTGAACCAAAAAGATATTACCCGGATTTTGAGCCTTAGTGATTATTTAATCTCAGACACCTCTTCCGTAGTTTATGAGTTTATTCTGTTGGATAAGCCGGCACTTAGCTATAAATCCAAATCGAAAAATATAAATTGGGTAGATATTCAAGATTCCCGGCAATTAATTCCTGCCTTCAAGAATATGGTGGCAAACGATGAATATGCATTGAAAAGAAAAAAGATAATTGCAGAATATCATCCATATACGGATGGAAAATCATCGGAAAGAATGTGGGATGCTATTGAAAAATATATATTGGACCGTGGTGTTCCCGAAAAAAGAAAATTGTCTTTTTACAGAAGACAACATATTTATTCTCTACATGGAAAATTAAGTTGAATGAGTCAAGAGGAAACTATAGAAAAAGCCATAGGGGTAATGAGAAATGGAGGTATAATTTTATACCCTACTGATACAATCTGGGGTATTGGTTGCGATGCCACAAGGGAAGATGCAGTGGAAAAAATATATAAACTAAAGAAAAGAAAAGATCGGAAGAGTATGCTGGTGGTAGTAAGCGAACCTGGAATGATTGCAGAATATGTACATGAAGTTCCATCCATAGCATGGGAGCTTCTGGATGCTGCCAGTGATCCATTAACCATAATCTATCCGGGGGCAATCAATCTGGCTGACAATCTGGTTGGTGCCGATGAAACCATAGGAATACGTATCTGTAAAAGTGAATTTTGCCGGGAGTTGATCTCACGATTTAATAAACCAATTGTTTCCACTTCGGCCAACATTTCGGGAACTATTTTCCCTGGGAGCTTTCAGGAAATAGACAGAAAAATAATAAATGGTGTAGATTATATTTGTGATGTACCACAAATAAGCATAAGCCCTGGAAAACCATCATCCATTATTAAGATAGGCCCGGGAAATGAAATTGAAATAATACGAAAATAGGATGTGCTGACATCATCCCAGAAACAATAGATTCCTGCTTTCGCAGGAATGAAAAATAGTAGTCTAACTTGTACTTCATTCCAGGCGCAGACCCGGGATCCAGTTATAAGAAAACATTAACTGTGCAGTACTTCATATGGGCAATAGATTCCTGCTTTCGCAGGAATGAAGAATATGGGATCCAGCTTTATTCAGTTCTTCTGTCCTATTCGTTACACTCATGATAGCAAAAACCGTTAAAAGGAATGAGAGATAATTATGACTTCTTTTTGGAGGAAATAAAAGCATTTAGTCCCGATTACATATTAGTAATTCCATCCGGAATATTCATTTCTATAATTTTGTCCTCTATTATAATGTCTATAATTAATTCGGGTTGGACAGGGATCAATATTTCCCTGCCTTTAAAATCCACTACAAACAGTGAATTCCCGGGAACCTCAAGCACATCAATAATATTTCCAACAGAATGATTATGCTGATTCTTTAATAAATAGCCAACAAAATCTTTAAGTTTTAATTGGGGAGTAGTTTCTTGCAAGAAATAAATATCCGGAATATAAACATCTTTCCCTGCCAGTTTCGAGGCGGAATCATCACTATCAACATTTTCAAATTTCAGGATATAAAAAGGGGAATTGCTCTCTGAAATTTCTTCCACAAAAAAAGGAACCAGTATTCCATCAATTTTCAGGAATACTGATTCCATATTTTCAA
>SDBS01001888.1_pt1 | contig 21088 bp, 18 predicted proteins | sample 2277091 | NCBI WGS metagenome assembly SDBS01 (sample SAMN10404972, study PRJNA504765) | marine sediment metagenome | isolation source: marine sediment core GS10_PC15, 163 cmbsf | place: Arctic Ocean: Southern Knipovich Ridge | collected 2010 | reverse complement strand
CCCTACATAGTGATATATTCAAACATGAATGATGAAACTCTATTGAACTATATCACTCCTGATGTGGGAGGTAGTTTTTAAATTGAATTATTAATGATGGAGAGAGTGAAGTTTTAAAAATCGATCTATCTACTAAACTAGAAAATGAAGTTAAGGTAAATGTTATCTTTGATGGACTTGAATGTACGATGGTGGGTACTTATAATGAGAATAGTTACATGGCAGCAATCTATACAACTCCGCTAACTATTATTGGTAACACAATAATAGAAACATTCAAATACAATATGTATGGTTCATTCGAACTGTCATCAAGATTAAGAAGTGATAGTTAATAAGATTATAACTGAGATATCTGAGCTTGAAAGAGAAAAAGAGGGTTCGTTTATAGTGAGAGTTTGAAAGGTGTATAAATATTGTGCACTTGTAGTTTTAAAACATTCTATAATCAACTATAACTCTGGCCAGATTTGATCCATCATGATAACCAAAATAACATGAACAGTTGGTGTACAATACTGCTAAAGGTCCTATCATCATATAACATTCCTCGTTCTCTTTAGCCCATCTAATCAGATTACCTTCATAGAGTCCAGGTGGGTCACAGCATATAGAATCGAGAAGTAATTGAAATGGAATTCTTCCGGAAGGATGTTTTTGAGCACCAGATCTGAACATAGGTATGAAGTTCATGTAGTACTCTATGTCAGTCAGTATGTATCTATTGGCCAGTACGAAAGCTCTAAGAACCAATCTAATACCATATTCTTCCATATTAGTCTTAATAATGTAATTCACAAAGTTGATCTCGAAGAAATTGATCTCAGCTATCATATTAATCCCATCTCTATTACATTTCCATTTGAGATTAGAGTAATTAGTTATGTTTGGTTCGATCACGTAATAGTAGAGCTGTTGCCTATTGTAAGCTAATATCAATAGAGCTAGTTTATGACTTTGCTTCACATATGATACTACTGGTCTTGTTACAATTGTTACACCTTCCACCTCATCATCTATTATTATTACACTCTTAATCACAACATTAATTACTGCTACACTTGTTACACTTGTTACACTTGTTACACTCTTCACCTCATTATCAACCACTGCTACACTCTTCACCTCATCATCAATCACTGCTACACTTGTTTCATCATCAACCACCTCATCATCAATCACTGCTACACTTGTTGCACTCTTAACCTCAAACATCATCAACTATTATTACACTCACTTTACATCTATCATATATTTGTACTGTTGAATATAAGTTTCAATAATATATCAATCTGAATACTAAATGGATGGATCATCCACTCTTCAGATTTTCCTCGTACTGGTAATACTACTAGTTCTACTATTGATAGTAGTCTTTCGAAATAGCCTATTCATACCTTCGCAAGATACCTATGGAGAATACAAAACTTACTTCACAGGATCATGTGAGTCTGATACCTGTGGTCAGCATGAGGGCACTCAAGTGATAATACAAAAGTGTATTCCAAATGAGATCACTGATAGAGGATGCTTATATCCAGATGGTACTATGAGATATAACACTATCACTAGTATCACTCCCTGCAGCAAAGAATGTGTAACATATAGATGGATGTTGCAATCGGAGACTGACTGTATCCTGCCTACATCGGATTGTGTCAGTCCTGGAACTACAGGATCAAGAACGATTACGCACGTGTGTGTAGCTGCAGATAGTGAAGGACCTAATGAGTGTACAAGTAGTAATCTCAACCCCTCCAACCCATTTCAACAGTTCTTCTTAGGAGATACATACGATCTTACTAAATCATGTACAGATTTCTCAAATCCAGTATGTAATACTTCTACATGTGTCTTTGATCCTGTTTTAAATACTAACCCTAACTGTATTACTCAGTCGAATCCACCTTTCGACATCCTCAAAGAGGGAGTTATCTTTCCTTCATTAGGTCAGGTCAGTATGGTAGGTTGTTCTACAGAGTTGATAGATGCGGATGATATAGTGAATAAGACGGTACCTCCTGACTACAATCCATTCATCTGTCCAAACAGATGTGCTACCCCATGCAGATCATTCCCCTTTCCAGGAGTGGTCATGATCGATGACCTTGACTTCTTATATGGCAACATATTCCTAGCTAGAATACCTGGAGTGGGTTATATAGCTCCATCAAAAGGATTAGTAACTAGTTCGTTAAATGTAATAGATAATGTACCTTTGGAATTCTACTTATTTACTCAGACTCGAGAAGGGTGTACTCAGGATGAGATAGAGTTTTCAACTGCGGCTATCTTTACTATAGGTGCGAGAGAAAATAATCTGTATCAGTTGATAGTATCTGTAAATACCTCATACATAGGTTGGTTGACCAGCGATGGTGAGTGGACTCAAGCATTGAACATCTATGGAGGTCCAGGTATATCGTCCGATAGCGCAGATTCATTTCAGGTAGAGTTGTTAAACGAGGCTACAATATCGATTAGGACGTCTTCGGGAGATAGTATAAATATTCCATCTACGGATGGAATAGATAGATCACTTGATGATCTTGAATTGGTAGTATTCTCTCCTACTACTGATTTTACTGACAGATTTAGATGTAACCTCAATCCATCATTAGATCACTCTTCATCCGAGATATGATCATTCCCTCTCTCATACTGTGTGTGCTAGCTAGTTTTAAGAACATACTCTCAAGCTCACACATACGCTCTCACTCTAATGATTCTACTGAAATTTAGGACTGACATACATCATGATTAGAATAATGACAATCCTCTCAATCATGCTAATAGTAAGGGTTATCATAATGATAGTATCATTACAATTATGAATATCCCAAACTAAATACGCTAGCAAACACACAAGATTTATCGAATCAATGAGTAGAATAACTGGATTGAGACATTCAGTTATCTCATACAGCGAAATAATAACAGCAGCGAAGAATATCTTAGCGATGATGAAGTATGTTGTTATATCTGAGCATGTAGGTACAAGTCTCAAACTTAATGTTACCAACAGATAATAGATTGTTATCAAATGCTTACTCTTAAGCTTGTCAATCCAATTGTTCATTCTGAAGAACTTACCAAGCTTATTCCATTTGTCAGCACCTCTGATTTCATCCTCATGTATTATCATCTTTCCATCAAAGAGTGTCGCATTTCAAATTCATCATTTTACAAAAAAAAGAGTGTCACAGACTTAACGTGTGATGTTTTAATCTATGCAATATTTGATGATCAGATATAGAGATATATCTTTGAGAGTACTCACTAATAGATTGATAATCAATATTATAACTATCCCATTCTTACACCCATCCACCAGGATAATATTCAATCCACACAAAACATAGATGGTACTGAATGTTGTACCTGGATTACCAGAGAATGCAAAGATACACCACAGTACTAGGTTAAAGACGATCTTTAGTGTGGTCAACAGAGAAAAATCGTTAGCGAATATAGGAAATAGAGCTAATGTGAGAATCATCGCCATATAATAGTAGAATAATATTCGACATATCATGCGTGACTCTTCTGCATTTATCGCTTTGGTCACTCTATTAATCTCATTAACAGCATTTGCCTGCTGTACTCGTCTAGCACCCTTCATTCTATTGATTCTTCTGTTCATGAATATCTTTGCTATGTTTGATAATCCATTTGAGCTGTTCTATCCTAATCAGTTTTGAAATACACCTATCATTAAAACTTTCACATATATGTACATCTCAGACGTGAATGTATTTTGACTGATAGGTTACATATATGTATGTGTGAGCATAGACGCATGTGAAATTTTAAACTTATTGAAGTCTTAACATGGTAGAATCGGGTATGTAGAGGAGATTGGCATAAGCTCCAGGTTTAACGATGAGAGCATTTTCTATATGACCCCCATCAAAGGTTAAGCCATCTATTGGCTTAAATTTGATCACAGAGTGACTCGTGTTATTCTTCACTAAGATTCTTCTACCTGATCTACCCTTGTAGTTAGGTCTTAATTCTAGTTCTAGATCACATTCAGATCCGTCATCTTTGGCATCATGAATGACCATAGTATTACCACGATTTCTAGCCGTCATGGTATCAGCCCCATTTGAACGTTTCATGTTAAGACTGAATCTTGTCTGACTTACACCTTCCTGTTGTCCGAAACTAAGAAAGAATGTGATGAGTACTACTATGATTAAAAGGATTAGGCCGACAACGACCATTCCAGTCCAATGACTGTGAGCAAACTCCTGACTAGCCATCGTTTTATCCAGTGCGAAAATTTATTTAAATCCTATCCTAAACATATCGAGTACATGTATATATGAATAATCTATTGTAGTTATTCATATCCTGATCACACTTCAAATGACAATCGATCTAAATCCAATGAATTTCGATACTCCTTATCTACTCTTCGCACTGAAAACCAAGATGCGTTTGGATGGTGTAACTCCTAGGTTTAACAGAGATATGAACTACGATAGGTATTCTGTTGAACTATACAAAGGTGTAATCAAACAAAGCTCGTGGAATATAGATAAGCTTCAAAGTATCATCGATCACTGGTTAGTAAATCACTTCGATGAGTGCCTTTTGATGTGCAAGGAGTTCAAGATAGAAGGTATACCTTCTACATGGATACGAGATATGATTCCAACTATTAACATATCAGGATATCAAACAGTATTGGATGATGGTAGATTATATGTCAGATTAGACCCTTATAAAGATTACTCTTCTACGTACACCAGTCTCAATGTTAAGGTAGTTGAAACTCTAGAAAGGATGTATGAAGATGGATTTGTATATGGGTTCGATCTGCCACAGTGGAATCTAGAACATCTAGGTAATGAGTTCCGTAAACCCAGATGGAATGATGCAACATTTGCATCAAACATGGTATCCTTTCTAACTCAGAGATTCCTAGGCGAGAAGGAAGTATGCTTTGATATAGGAACTAATAATAATGTGGTTAGACATTTCATAGCGAGGGATATAGATGGATGTAAGTTTATTAGTGATAGATTGATATTAGAGATTGATGGATTAGACGATGCTAAAAGTATATCAAAGTATATTAAGAGAGCGTGTCAGGAATCATTCGGTGAAGTCACTCTAAGCATGTTTAGAACTAAAGAAGAAGTGGTTGGTGGTGTGATGTATATGACAGATGATATACACTTCCCATATACTATATCAACTCTGGAGGATTGAAGCTATCTCACATTCTCAATCACTATTACACTTACTCTCAGTCACACCTCATCCTCTCAGTCACGATCACATATCATATCTTAAAAGGATGAGATCTAGCACATAGACATATTTTCAGTCACTCTAATATCGACAGAGTTACGTCTCTACAAAGATGTTTTTATGCTTCAGAATTGATCAATTCTGGGGATTATGTTTTAACGTAAAATGTTGGGAGAAGGTGATTCACAATATATACCCAATGTCTTTGATAAAGAGATACTTGATGATCTCGAAAGAGAAGTAAAGTATTTTCCCAGAGAGATCATCAAGTATAAGATGTATGGAAATATCGTTACTTTCAAAAGAGATGTATGTTTCTATGGTAAGACTTTCAAATACAAATTAATAAATCCACCTGATCATCTTGAATGGACTAAAGTAGTGGCAGATATCAGAGATAAGATTAATGAAATATTTGGTCAGAAGTGTAATTCATCAATAGTCAATCGATATTATGATGGAGATTACATCGGTCCTCATAAAGATGCTACTATTAATCTTAAGAATGGTTCTTCGATATTCAGTGTATCCTTTGGGGCATCAAGAACATTCAAATTTACTGGTCCTAACAATCAAATTAATGAAGTAACAGTTGAATCTGGTTCAGTAATCGTGCTTGGACCTAAGACCAATAAATATTGGAAACATTCAATTGTTTCTGGTAAAGGATTGAGGATAAGTGTTACTCTTAGGACTGTGGTATAAGCTTAAATAATACTATTCATTAGCTGCCCATAACTGTTACATTATAGAATTGATTATCAAACAACGTGAAGATAGCGTGTTTGGTCTCTAAAACTTCTTTATCATAATACAACTTACGAAAAGATGATCACTACAGTTAGGTAAAAGTCTCAGTCATACTCACACGATCACACTCATATCTTAAGAGAATGAGATCTAACACATAGACATACACTCTCACACAAGGAAGTCTGATATCCAAGCTAAAATAATTTTCTGGTAGAAGAATATAACCATCAGTTAGAATCATTCTAACCTTAAGAATTAAGACTTTATGTATAAACATAGTTCAAGTTAGATAATATGAATGAGTCTAGCTCAACAAGCGAGATGAAGATAGATATCTTGAGGAACTTTAGTTTTATAAAGCCAAAACCATCTAGATTGTCAACTTCAGCCAAACTCACTGCTCTCAGTAAAACCATCGTAGATAATAAGCTAATTCGGGCCCGGATCAAATCAGACTTTAACATTCTGCACATCCATACTAGGATAATTAAAAAGTTAAGCTCTAGTCAGGATACTAGGGAGTTGAGAGATCAAGCGGCTGAGTGTGAAGAGCAGTTAAAGATTCCTATGAGTATAGTTGACAGATCTTTTGTAGGATCAAGATTAATCTCTCTACGACAGAAGATAGCTAGTATTGAAGAGAATGCTTCTTTACATGAGTACATATACAGAACTAGATCATGCATCGATGCTTATAGAGATATAGGACCTATTCCAATATCGTTCGACAGTGAAATAGATGAAACATTGGAAGATGAACAACCTATAGATCCAGATAGATTAACTATCATTTTATCATATCTGGACATAGCTAATGACTATCACAGAATAGACATCTCCTTTGACTGGGGAGATAAGCCTAGATGTAGCTCATGTGGTTCTACAGATATCGATGAAGGTCCAAGTGGTAACATTATATGCTTCACATGTTCAGCCGAGCACGTAGTTGCGCTGAATCTACCTATGTACAGAGGAGGTACTAGTATGTCTAGAGGAGGCAAGAACGATTACGATGACAGGGAGAATTTCAAGAAAGCTCTTAGGAAGTTTCAGGGCAAGCAGGTACCTAAATTTGATATAGATTCTCTAACGACCAAGCTAGATTCCTATTTCTCCCAAAGAAACATTCCTTTAGGTTGCGAGATCAAGAAGTTACCTTTGGATTCGAGAGGTAGAAGGGGGAATACTACTAAAGGTAATATACAGAATGCTCTTAAGAAGATAGGTGAGCCTGAACTGTATAGTGAGATCAATCTTATATGTTCTATCTATTGGGGTTGGGAGATCCCTGACATATCCAACTTGGTAGAGAAAATGCTATCTGATTATGACATCTTCAATAACATCTATGTAACTATTCGAGATAAGAATAAATCATCTGCTCTTAACACTGAGATGACCTTGTACTGTCTTCTGCGTCACAATGATTTTGAGTGCAATAGAGATGATTTCAAGATAGTACGTACCAGTTCCATATATAGAGGATACATTCAGAAGATGGAGATGATATTTAAGATAGCTGATGAGAAGTATGGTGGGTGGATATTTAATCACGGCTGGTGGTAGCTCATGCACTCTTACTCATCTTCACTCACACATGATGGATACATACTTTCATCTAATACATCTACATATACTCTAGACGCATCCACTAGAAAAAACTGATCTAAGATGAAGTTCTGTCGTGACAGGGAAACGCACACTCGGTTAAGGTTGCATAGTTATTCACAATGCAATTCCACGGTGACAATGCTATCGACTTCAACCCCAACAACCTTAAACTCACCAAACCAAAAGAGAAGAGTGTTAAGACAGATAATGGTACCATTAATTACAAGGTTTCTTACATCAACTACAACCAAGGTACAATCGAACACCCCAAAACAAAAGCCTTGGTAATTGAGTTGCCAGAAGTATCGTGCCGCGGTATCACTCAACAATATAAACATCCAACATGTGGATATATCCTCGAAGTGGATGATCAAGATCAATCTAATATGATTGACATCTTAAAGAGCATTGAAAGATTCATCTTGAACGAGATCCTTTCGAAGAAGGACATCTACAAGAAGTTCGCTCGATATCAATCGGCTGATGATCTGAATGAAGATATCAATGGAATCTTGAGGTACCGAAAAGATGACGATGGAGAGGTTACTGATGAGAATCCAACTGTATACACCACTGTTTACGTATCTGGATATGACGGCCCTCCTAAATTCATCGGAATTGACGGGAAGAGAATCCGTTGGGGTGATCTTAGGAACGTTCGATTCAGATGTGTTCCTACTATCAAAATCGCTGATCTTTACATGTCATCTACTGTCAACAAAATCAGGGTTAACTTTGTCAAGGCTATCATCACTGATATCGATACTGATGCAGCTAGGGAAGCTGAAATCATTGAAAAATACTCTGCCAATCTAGGTGACTTCGACAAGAAGATCTCAGATTTGATGATGTCATCCGAGAAGAAGCAGGAAGAATCATTTCAGTTTACGAAGGAGATGATTAATACTCAACAGACTGATAATGAACAATTGCAAATTACATTGCCACAGGAACAGCAGAATAATCAGGGACAATTCAATCAATCACAGGGACAGCAAGCTCAGGGAAAGGGACAGTTCGGTCAGCCACAGAGTCAACAAGCTCAGGGTCAAGGACAGTTCGGTCAGCCACAAGTGCAGGGACAGTTCAATCAACCCCAAGGGCAGGGACAATTCAATCAACCCCAAGGGCAGGGACAATTCAATCAACCCCAAGGGCAGGGACAGTTCAATCAACCCCAAGGACAATTTAATCAGTCGCAGGGCCAAGGTCAGTTCAAACAAGGACAATTTAATACACAGTTCAATGAACAAGGACAACCCACTGAGCTTACTAGCTTCTTGAAACAACATGAACAGTAGAATCATCATGCATAATTGAATTATACTTACTTACCACAGTCTTGCACATATAATCTTTAAAAGTTCCTATCGAGATATTCCTATAACTCAATTAGAACTTATGCATGTGTGTGAGTTCATGTCTATCTAAAGCTTTTATAAAGAGGTTGCATCTCCTTGTCCAATAGAAGCCATAACACTACGTATCTCATCTAATATGACATCTCTCTGTTGAGGTCGAGGTTGAGGAGCTGGAGCTATATGATGAGAGTGATGTGAATGTGGGGAGTACTCCCCATACATACTGCGACGATCATATGACTTCCGTTTCAAATTGTCAGGCACTTTGAGGTTATTAGATAATAGAGTCTCAGTCATTACATAGACCTGCATATTCATATTCTCTACTTTACCATTTAACTCTTCTATACTCCTTAACAACATGCCTACTACTTTAGTGAATCCATCATTAATCTTCCTCTGAGCATCATCTGTCTTTAGTATGTTAATCTCATCATTAATGTTAGATATATCCTCTTTGATAGCTTTAGTCTGCTTAGTGAAATAAATTGCTACACCTGCTACAGCTGCTGTGGCAACTACAGACCCCATGACAGCAGGATTCTTAACAGTATCCATCTTTCTTTAATATGTTTTGGGTTTATATTAAATCAAGTTCTTTATTTCAAGATTAAACGGTGAATTATTTAATCTAGATCATTCATTAACCTGTATTACTCTCCATCATATCCTACTATCACTGTTTAAGCTATCTTATCAGGTATGAGCTCCCCTCGGACGAAAGAGGTGAAATCCAAAATTATAGTTATACCTGATGAGTATAGACCATCCTATCTGACCATGAAACAAAAGTTGATAGAGTGTTTTCATGATGCAGGTACAAAAGGTTCAGATGTATCTCTAGATATGTTAGCGTCACTATATCTCGACAAAGCCTTTTATGGGTGCACATATCAACCTGAGATAGAGAAGTATCTCAGGTAATAACAGTTACATTAAAAGAGTAAAATAATCGTGCCTATATTACCTAATATTTAATCAGATGTTGAGATCGATATACTAAATCAGATATATGTTCACATGCGATGAAAGCAAATATACATAAGCTTATATGAATTGTAAATATACTTGAAAATGATCTAATGTATGTATTATGTTGAGTGTCATAAACAATGAATGATCACATATTCTATGTGTGCAACATTGGTCCTGCAGATCCAGCAGAGCTCTTCAGATTAACAGGCAACAGTAGATTATCAAGAGTGAACTACTTGGCATCTCAACTTTATGATCCAAACAGACAGCTGACCTTCGATAGGGAGAGGTTTAAGACTGCTCTCGTTGATAAGAATCTAACCAAATGCATTTACTGGATCATCCCTAGCTCATCCAAAGAGATATGGGAAGTAATCTGGGAGGTCATCACTGAAGAATCCAACTGGTTGACTCTCTTTAAGGAAGTATGTTTGACTTCTGAACTGTTCATATATAACATTATTCATATGTGGTGTGAGAACATATCATTGAATGCTACTAAATCTACATCCTGGAGAGTTCTGTCTGACTTCTATGAGAAGAATAGATATATTGGAGTAGTACCAATCAAGAAAGACATTTCCACCAGTGCTAATAATGATGAGCACGACCTTCCTAAGACACTCTCTAAATCATCATTATTAGTATCGGAATCATCTATACTGATGGAGGAATCTAAGACACTTTTGAACAACGCTTCTAAATCATTCTCAGACGGGAATAAGGTAGATATACCGAGACCAGTCAGAATCAGAATCAGAAAAGGTGCTGTTGTTCAGGATTGTGATGTATATGTTGGGAGGAAGTGTACTATGGGAGGTTGGAACACTATTCGTAAGGTAGCGAAGGGTAACGATAGATGGCATAACCCTTTCAAGGGTGATGGAGCTGTTGAGAAATATGATTTATACATTAGAAAACTCATCAAGTCGGATCCTAATATGATGATAGATCTGAAGAGTTTTGGAGGTAAGACTCTTGGATGTTTCTGTGTTAATCAGGGTACCATTGACAATCCATTATGTCATGCTACTATTATCGCCAAGATCTACAGTGAAACGTTCTAATCTATCTGTTACTGTTCTCACCTATCGCTTACTCTTATTACTCTATCAATCTTAAAACTCATATATGTACATGCTTAAGATATCCGCATACACTCATTCTGCGCTACCCAAATTGACACACTTAAGAACTTGATTTGTGAGGACTCAAAATGGAGCATTTAAGGGTTTATCTTGATTGGGATACATCCATACTAATTTTTCAATTCATCCCACCATTTAACTACAAACCCTTCACTCTGAAAGAGATCAATGATCCTCGCATTAAGGTTAGCAATTTGCATGCACTAGCAAGATGTGTATCTTCTGATAAGAATAGAGATGACGATGAAAGAATTGAGATACTCGAGTATTGTCGTGAACAGGGAGCTATTTTTAATGCCGATTGTATCATGCATTCCGCCACCCTGAAGACAGTCAAATACTTCGATAACCTATTGTTTGGATTTGATGTGGAAATGCACTGTAGATGTGTGTGGAACGCTTTTAAGCTTAATGATATGAGTGTAGTCGAATATTGTGAGACCAAGGTTTCCGATATTATTAAGGAAGATTATGACACTGACATTGACATTGACACTGATACATGGCACTATTCAATTGGTGATATGTGTACATTTATTAAATGTGGAATGGAAGCTTCCTCATATTATGGAAACTTCGATCAGGTTAAGTATTTCAAAGATAAACTTGATAGCCAGAGACGAGATTACGACTACAGCATGTTTCCACTAAACCAAACCAAACAGAAGTCAGGCTATTTCATAAGTGAGTATAATGTTGCTCAATTATGCATGAGAAATGCAGCTGGAGGGAATCAGATTGAGATTATGAAATACTTCGAGAAGATACTTAATGATCTTATTAGAGCCAGACTTCGTGATGTCAATCGTGATGTCAATCGTGATGATGCTTTGCTTGTTGAGAATAAGCATAATGACGAGTATATTGATTCATCAGACAATTTTGAAGACATCACACATACTGATGCATCTAGTTCTAATAAGATCATCACATATACATATACTGATTCATCTAATGAATTTGAAGACATGGCTCTTTTTCATCTGATAAATGAAGCACCATCATGGAAGGATGCGCCTAGTCTATCCGATGAAAGAATCTCACTCTTCGGAAATGATCTCTGGCTAATTTGTATGATCAGATGCGTTAGGCACGATTCTCTGATTACACTCAAGTACTGCGAAGATAGAATCATCAGTAACAAGTTAAGGCTCGGTCATGGTGATGTTTGTAAGGTTCCTCATGAATATTGGCTTAAGCTGATTCGTCACTCTCCTTTAAATAGCATATCTTACGGATATTGTCAGTCTAGAGCAAAGGATGAACAGTGTGAGATATGCATGTGCGAAAAGATGTTGAATTCAGATTTCAGCTCATGTATGTCTTTGAATCTTAAGCCATATGAAGATGACCACAATTACGATCCGCACAATTGTCCAGACTACTGTTGTGATGACGGAGAGGCAAGTTCTGACGATGAATGTAGGTTCTGATGGTGAATCTGACGATAACGCTTCATGGTGATGATACAGAATATATTCACATGCGTTATGTCTATGTTTGTGTTTGTGAGTACAAATAAACATACATATAGCATAATGTAATCCTTATGCTATATTGAGTGAAAATGACTCACTTTAAAATCCTATTGACGATGTACAATGTGATGTGATCAATGGAAATAGGGAGAGGAGCATATTCGGTGGTGTATGCTGATGTTGATGATCAGTCCGTCATCAAGATGTACAGGTGTGGTGATCTATATATTAGAGGCATCATCAGAGAATTAGCATGTATGACCTTAATGAGACACAAAGCGATACTACCTGCATATTCTGAGGATAGCACCATAGTCGATGATGACTTCTTCGTACGGATCAAAAGCTTAATTGAGATAGAATATCTTACTCCTGATACATTAAGTACATTTCTCTCACCGATAGCATCAGGACTTGCTTATTGTCATAGTATTGGTATCATACATAGAGACATAAAGACTGACAATGTGATGTTTAATCCTGACACTGGATGGTATGTTTTGATTGATTGGGGTCTATCTAGTATCATGACCTCCAAACATAACTTCAGTACCGATACAACAGTAGCTCAGCTTAAACCTCCTGAATGGTTAAATAAACCTAGATTCAACAATAGTGCAACTATCACTACTACTAACTCATGCAGGAAAGATAATATGAGCTCTGATACCATTAATGATGATATGGACATAGATATTGCTTTTGATAATATGATGGATAGTGATATCAAGATTGATCATAAAGGTAAATCAGATATATGGGCACTCGCCATCACTGCGATCATGTTCATCTGTCCTCTATCCAATCTATTTCTTCTCAAGAATGAGAAGGACATTCTGACTTACTTCGAGAATAGATTTGGTAGAGATAGGGAAGTTCGAAGGAAAAACCTAATGAATAGAACTAATCATTCATTAGATGATGTTATACTTGATATACTGGTAGATATGTTGGACTTCAACCCTGATACAAGAATCTCTGCCGATGAGATAATGAAGAGACTTAAAGTCAATCCATCTGACGATAAATATCTAGATCTATTTGCTGATTCAATAACCTCCACCACAAAGACTGATAAGATGTTCTCTTTTATGGAAGATTGGATTAACATTGCAGCTAAAGATCTTCAGATTATACCAACATGCCTATTCACGAGTTTGACCTTAGCAATGAAAGTATCAAAGCGAATTGATATTACCAATAAGACACTTGAATTAATCTGCTCTGCATGCATCAACATATCGGCTCATCTCTATTACAACAACTCTTCAACACTAAGACTCTGCCATTATTCAGGTCAATTCACTGAAGATGATCTTAAGAAGTGCAGAAACATCGTCCTAGAGAAAGTTGGTTTCAGAATATTACCTTGATATTTTTCCTACTAACTACTAACATTTAAAACTTTCACTTTATATGTGAGAGGACAAGTATGATGAACATATTAACTATATGCGAAAAGGAAAATATGATGTTTTAGGAGAAGAATTTCAGATCATACCCACAGGATCAGGTCATGTTTGATGAAATACTCCTTTATAACCCTACACGCTTCACGCACAGTAAAAACCTTTCTGTTTTTCGTCTTCATAGCATACCACTCATATAATAGTTTCACTTCAGAAGGGTTAGTCTTATGAGAGAAGTATCCAGGGAGGAACTGTCTCATAAGATTATGAGAAATAGCGATTGCAGGATTAGGTGCTCTGATCATGTAATGAAGAACAGTTCCCATAACTTTCTCCTTCTTCTGCTCGATACAAACACTACCTTTAATAATCGACTTTCCAGTCTTCTTTATTATCTTATTTTTTATCCTAAACTTACCATCTATTGTGGCTATAGTACCATAGAGCTTCTTCTCGTCGAATGATCTCTCTATTCTAGCCTGATTAGACACAATAGAAGATTCATAACTAATCTCTTCTGCTTTGGTAGCATCTCTCCATATTTTTCCATCTAGGATACGCATATATCCAAATATTCTTCGATATGATATAGGATTACCATAGTCAGCTTTCACAACTCTAATTTGATTCTTCATCACGTGAACAAGATTGTTCACTATGAATATTTTCAATCTATCTATGAGTTCAGGATGGACATGATCGATGATTGATCTCTCCAAAACGGATATCCGATTCTCTGTAGATAGCTTGTAGTACAGATTGAAGAACACCTCTCTTCCATGAGCTTTCAGAGTGTTAGTGACTGTGCTACTGTCTATGGGTGATACTAGTGATGGTCCTCTGTGGAGAATAGCAGTTAAGTTAGCCATGTAGTAAGAGTCACTGATGTTAGAACTTCCTATGGGATAGTCCCTCCTTAGATAGACCTCATCACCATGATTCTCAACATAGCATGACATTCCAAATCTATCATACACTTGTATCTTCTCTGATATGAGCTTATAAAGTGCCCTCTGAATGTACTTCACATCGATCCGTTCGGAAGGTAACTCTGACGATGATGTTGAGGTAAGAGCAGGAGTTGTGATAGGAGGAGCGATATCAGCAGGAGCACTCTCTGATAAGAGAAGTGGAGATGAGATAGCACTCTTCATCATACGATTCACAATAGTATTAAAAGTGAATCGTGATGAGGTTAGAAAGAGAGATACTATTATCCTAATCAACTCATTAATTAGGTCATCATTGTATAGAATGTTGTAATTTGAGTAATCAAGAGGGAAAGATTTACAAGTGACAGCACAACTGTAAGAACACGGCATATAGTCACATTCTGGAGAACCAGATACATCACTACTTCTCACATTCCTCTTTATGTTAAAACTACAATCGACAGCAAGCTCCTTTGCTATCCTACTCACTCTAGATATGTTTTTATCTTTGATCTGACCAATTCCATACATCCTGGTATCGATAGAATCAGCATAGTCTTCGTCTGGTAGAACAGATGCATGTTGATAGATCAAGACCTTTATCCGTTCACCCATCGGCAAGTCAGCTAGAATGTGAATGTGACTTGTAGCTCTTATAGCTCTTCCGATAGCCTGATAGTTCTTGGCTTCGTTCCATTCAGGACCTGCTATCTGTATTAGTAGTACATTCGATATGTTCAGACCATACAGTATCAATCGAGATCCAATAATAACCTTAATGATCTTCCCACTCTTATTTTCAGGCAACCTAAACGCTTTGAAAATAGCCTGTCTTCTATCATCTGATAGTTTCACAGTTATGGTGGCAAACCTCTTATAATCATCACACTCATTCAAGCCATCCATTGTTAAGAAAGGATAATATCCGTTACAGTTGAAGATAGCTGTTATGATGTAACTACCTGATGTTAAGAAAGGTGTATAGATTAGACAGGCTTTCCTAGGGTGCTCATTATTGATATCGAATATCCTTTTGTATTTAGGACTATACATATCAAGGTTCGATAAACGCAAGATATCTTTAAGATCATCACTCATCGTGGGGAGTATATCTGTAATCTCATATGCCAATCTGTTTAAGATATATTTACCAGGATTTTTGTAGGATCCATCTGGGAAGACTAGATTAGATATCAATCTAAGAGGCAATGCAAGTCCTTCAACGTTCTCAGATAGTGATAGGTTAGTATTAACGTATTCCTTAACTTGTAGGGAGCTCATTTCAGACACCTCTAACACTCTATCAATTTCAACATCTTTGACTATGAATTTAAGTCTGATACCTCTGGTGATCAGATCAAGTCGATTGTCTATGGCACGCACATATGATATTTTTCCTCTGAAATAGGGCTCAAGTATCTCTCTGGTAGCGGTACTCCACCAGTCTTTCTTGGATGATATCTGTCCAGGATATTCTTTCATAGGAAGAATAAGATTAAGTACTGGTGCTAGATCTGAAGGATCATTCTCCATGGGAGTGGCTGATAGAAGAAGTGTTTTGACTTTGGCAATATGAAGTAGATGATGGATACGCATGTAAGCCAATTCTGTAATCGTGGGATACTTAAAAGTCCTTTTTGGCTTAGCCTTAGGAATTAACTCTTTCATCTCTTCTAGCTCTTCCATCTCTGGAGTGATCTCTTTAACTTCGTACACTTTGCCAGCAGTATCCTTACCGTCCCAAAAATAATTCCACTTCAGAAGAGTTAGATCTTTTGCCGCTATTCTATGAACTTCATCTATAGCTATCAAATACCCTGAATATTTCCTTCTTAAGAATCCGTCACTTTTGTTCCTGAGACTGTTACCAAATGTGATGTGTGTTTGTAGGTCATACTCGAAAGGTGGAGATCTTGGCTCCCCATTGCTCTTGACCGAAATCGACTTGAGTGCGTTAGTTATCTTACTCTTGATGGAGCTAGTTAATATATCTTCGGATCTGTATTGAGATAGTGAATAATTCATCTTGACTATTTCGGATTTGAAGTGGGCACTGAGTTCTACATTGTGAGTTAGGATAAGACACTTGTCGATCCCTATCTCAGGATGATTTATCATGTACTCTGCCACAGCAACAACTGTTAGAGTCTTACCAGTTCCCACAGCACTCATGATAAGCATGTTATCACAGAATCTCATCAATCTCGGTAGGAGCTTCTGATGAGTAAAGTACTCACCTTTCTTAGGAATAGGTTCTGACAAGGATAGAGATAGATCTCTGAATTCTTTGTACTCATATACGAGTGATTGGATGTTAATGTCATTCTGTGATGGATATAAAGGTAGGAGAGATGCGAGATCCATAGCTCTTCTAATCACTCAACATGTTATTTCTTTACCATACGCGCGATAAATCTAATTATATCAATTTTATTACTCTTGATGAAGTACTTTTGAGTGTCTCCATATCTAGAGTGCATGCGCATGTGAGCTAGAGTGCATGCACGTGTGAGCTAGAGTGAATGTGTGCGTGAGTTAAAAGTACTTTTAAGTGGAAGGAATATATGTAATAATGTCCACATGCATATGAAAATCATCTTAGTTTCGATTCGACATAATCGATACAACTCTAAGCTGATTCTTCCTTCTTCTAATTCTACTCTTCGATGGCATTATTATACTCTTCGATGACATTATTACACTCTTCAAACGGCTGACCTGTCCAATGTTCATTTGCTTCACATTGTCATCTTCGCCCTGTTTAATTATTTGCTCAACCTGTTCTATTATATCGTCTACACGCTCTACATTCTCTTTCACATACTTAATTATCTTCTTCACATGCACATAGTTAACTTTCTTCTTTCTAATTCTCGCTGGCTTCACATTATCTCCTTTCAATAACTCAATCATTACCAGATCAAATGCCTTCCTAATTCTCACTGCTCTCTCGACAGGCTTAATACTAGGACCAGAATAAATTAGCTTTCTACCCCACTTCATATTAGCCTTGGGTAGACTCTTCAATTCTTTATCTCTCTTATCCTCAATAGATATCAGTCTAATTTTGTATCGTTCAGCAGTAGCTTCGGCTCTTACTATATCATTGATTTGTTCCTCAACAAGATCATAACACTCTTTAGATACCTTATCGAACTCAAGCTTAGCTTTCATTACGATTTCATTCTTCTTAACATATATGATTCTCTCAATATCTTTCTTGATCTCATCAGCAAATCTAACTGTGTAGATCTTCTCTATGCAATTCTTTAGTGCGTTGAGAGCGTAGTATAGAGAATCATACTTTAGATTTATTTCATCTTCCTGATCATCACAATCACCATACTTCTCATCTTCCTGATCATCACAATCACCATACATTTCACCATCTTGATCATCACAATCACCATCTTGATAATCACCATACTTCTCATCATCCTCCTTCCTCCTCCTGGGATCGTCATCATACACGTCTTCCCTCTTCTCCTCACTTTCATACACGTCAAGACCTTTCCTGGAATCATCATACTCCTCCTTAAGTCGCAACCTAAACCCAACTTTAGAGTATCTTGAATCCTCAATCACAATGTAGTTCACCCTGTCCCCAGATTGAATATTCTTACCTATCCTACTCAATCGATCCGCGAAAGGTTTAAGAAAATATGTGCTAGTTTCCGAATAAGAACCTATCTTCTTATTAATAACAAGATCTTTAACGTCGACAGTGTGAGACATTATATCATTAACAGCCACAGATATGAGATAATCTATATTATCTCTAGATTGACCCTTCAAAATAGCCATCAGTATCTCATCATAGATCCTCTTTACCCATCTACATGTATCTCTCTTAATCATAGTGCCTCCAGTATAGCTCGGTTTATCCCAATCTAGCTCTTTTGAGATCGGATCTCTCAGTATCGCAACATAGTTCTTCTTACCACTGACGAAATACACAGCATAGGTCTTCTCAAACTCTAACTCCAGAGCGCCCTCGAAGTTACATTCAGATGAATCAGTACTTATGTACTTCTCGCGCAAAAATCTAGTAACTGATTTCCCGATGGCAACACCTACATTTCTACACTCGGAAGGATCAATATTCTTAATGCTGACGAAAGCAGAGTCTGTGTCATTGTATATCACCATAGCTCCAGGTATATTCTTTTCAATATACTTATTAGTATCTTCAAGTAACATTCTACCTATTGCTGTGATACACATAGCTGCCGTGGCTAAAGGTAGTTTACCTATACTAGATGATGCTCCAAGCAATCCATATGAACTATTAAGAACAACCTTAAGTGCCTTCTGCTTGATATTCAGTACAGGCTTCTTAGAAGATTCCTCCTCTAGTTTCATCTTCCTCTTAACAGCTAATCTCTCACTGAGTAATCTCTTAAGTATTCTAGGGAAAACTCCAATTGGCTTCTTCAGGAAGAGATATCTGTGGTGGATCATCTCAGCGTCCTTAGCAGGTATCTCTCCCTTCTTGGGCTTCTTCTTGGCCTGAGACCACTCGATTATGTGATAGTTATGGAGCTCACTGTCAGGGATGGTGATGTGACTAGGAACGAGGGTGCTATAGCATATGTTCTTGCTAATCATGATGGTTGGGTACAATGATAGGAAATCTAATATAATGACATTATCGTATCTTCCCGGTATTGGTTGCATCACAAACGCCCCCACGTATCCATTGTTTGTCTGCACTGGAGGTTTATCGATAACTATACCACTAATAGCACACTCATCATAGATTTGACTATAAACCCTTACTTGCTGACCTCTGGTAGATAGGAATGATATGGGAATGCCAAAAGCATTGCTGAACTGAAGAGATGTGATCCACATCATGGTATATTTGAAAAGTTCGAGTACTAGTTCGGAGTCTACTATGTTATATTCGCACAGTAAAGTGAACATACCAATAGCTTTCTTCATCTCCTCAGGGGTTTTGGCTTCGTCGATGGCATCCTTAGCCTCGAACATCTCCTTGGCCGACATATCTAGCTTCTGCTTACCAAGTAAAATCCTAGACACATTATTGAGACTATAACTCTGAAATTTGTAGTCTCTTTTGATTTGCAGCATCATATCGATGGTAATCCTACCATCTATTATTATATTCTTGATAGAGTTATCACCATATGCACTAGAACTCCACGTATTCGCATCATACTTCGATATCTTACCTTTGATTCTACCCATACATTCCCACTCCTTAAGCTCATTATTCAACCTAGAGTTCATATAATCCCAATCGAAGCCTAGAATATTATATCCGGTTATGATCTCAGGATCAAGAACTCTCACCAACTCTTCAAATTTCCTGATGATTTCGATCTCGTTGGACACTTTGAATATCTGAGCTCCTTCTATGGGATTACACTTACATTGAGTAATTAGATACTTTTCAATAGTATCAAACTTCTCGTATACTATCGATATTGTAGTGATAACGTCAGAGGCGCTCCATCTGACTGGGAAGCTGTTATGCCGGAAACTGTGAGCCTCTATATCGAACGATAGTATACCAGGTGAGGTAATGATATCGCACTCTACAGGAGTAATCGAGCTAGGATCCATACAAATGTACTCATCAATTGTAGAGACCTTATACTTATCAGGAGCCATTATTACGCTACAACTGAACCATGAACTTGTCTTTAGACGTCGCCAAGTAAGTAGTTTGCGAATGCTATCTATCTGAGCTTCGCAACGTTCGAGCTTGATCTGTATGCCACCAACTCTAAGTGGTTTATTCAGTTTCCACTCACAGTTCTTCATGGACTCCTCAGTGTCAAACTCTAACTTGAGGAATGGATATTGTTTTTCACCGTCATGGTAATATAGCTTCCTTTGATAGATCAGAGAACCCCCGTGATGATGAAGTTATGCATTTCACCTACATCTTGAAGTTTGCGGATGATAATAGTGATGTCGTTGGTACTCCATGCATGGTTAGGTAACTTCCATATACGTGATACATTGAAGTTGAGGATGCGGATAAGGACTGGCTTCGATTTTCTATCGAGACACCATGCATGAATGACAGTCTTGTTTGAAACGTTAGATGTGTTTTATACTTGCCAAGCATACGCATGAGCGATGATTTGCATCACACGTTATCTTTCATATGTTTACTATCACTAGTAG
>SDBS01001887.1_pt1 | contig 21104 bp, 14 predicted proteins | sample 2277091 | NCBI WGS metagenome assembly SDBS01 (sample SAMN10404972, study PRJNA504765) | marine sediment metagenome | isolation source: marine sediment core GS10_PC15, 163 cmbsf | place: Arctic Ocean: Southern Knipovich Ridge | collected 2010 | reverse complement strand
CCTATCTTGCAGGCTATTAGCCTTGCCCAGTCACAGGATCTCTTCTCCCATCCCAACCGTCGTTAAGATTAAGCCTTTTGGCCTACAGTTGTAAAGATACAAGCCCAGTCCGTAAGGGCTGGGTTAGGTTGTATGCCTAAACAAAGAGGTCTGAAAGACCGACATAAAAATGATTAAAATATTATTTTATATGTCGGTCCTTCAGACCTCAAAATTCATATTTGTCATCAATTCCCAGGCCTCGCGGCCTGGGCTATCTTATGTCGCTCCTTCGGAGCTCATCAACGCCTAATATTGTTCTCTGAATGTGATTTATGGGTAATGATAAGATGGGAACGTAATCCCAAAAACTAAAATGATTGGTTTTAATTTCAGGACTTTTATCATCTGTTGGTTTTTGAGCTTTTGGTGGCATGTTAGTATCCTCCCATATAACCCAGCGCTAGGGAAACTGAAACCACGATCGAAGTAGTAATGTGATACAGCAGAAAAAGGGGACAATGTTAATTACTTCCCCATTTTCATCCCATTTGTTCTTATTGCCGCTATTTTTTGTTCTCCAGCCGCCATTTCTCCCCGGAATTTTTGGGCATCTTCACGAGATTCTTTGATGTCTTGTCGAATCTGCTCTATATTTTTTTCAACTTGCTGACGATCTTTTTTCATTTCTTGTAAAGTTTGATCCATATCCCTTTCCAGCGCTTTATGAGCACGGATTGTTCCTACTATGGGAACGTAATCCCAAAAACTAAAATGATTAGTTTTAATTTCAGGAATTTTATCACTTGCTGATGTTTGTACTTTTGGTGGCATATTAGCATCCTCCTATATAAAAATTATCATAACTTTACTGTTGGTTTTCCATCATAATTTGACTTGGGTGAAGTATCACTCCTTGATAATGTAACTTCTTCTTTCGGCAATCTTCGAACATTTGGCCTCATAAAAAATGGTAACCTTTCTATTGCTTCTTTTCTTGCATCGGCTTTCAAACGAAAAGTTATTAATGCTTCTTTTTGGGACTGAACTTGATTTTCTAATGAGATAATACGTCCTTGAAATTCTTTAGCAAAATCTCGTAATTTTTGAAATTCATCACTTTTATCTTGTTTATATTTTGCATGATCATCTTCAAGAATTTTATATTTATCTTTAAGAAGTTTATTCTCATCTTTAAGACCCTTGTATTCTGCTGAAATTTTACTCTTGTTTACTAAATATGCCCCTAGATGTGCGCCTGACATATTCATTCCTGCGGTAACAACACCTACTACTGCACCTATTTTCATAGCCTCAGAAGTGAAAAATTTATTATATGCTCTTCTCCACGCTCCAGAAGTAAAAAATTTATTATATGCTGCTCTCCACATGACATTCTCCTCTTTATAACTATAAATTGCCAATATTTTTTATGGCCTGTATTTAATTTTACTATCGTTATGCCAAGTTGCTATTTCATTCCGCATGGCACAAACGCTGATTCCCTGTTATTGTTTTCTTTAGAGAGGGGAGAGCAAATATAATACAAATTTAGAAAATGTCCAGTTTTTATTCAATATTTTTTAAATCTCTCTTTTTTTGGATTTGGCTAGAATTCTTGTTAACAAAAATTATTTGTTGAGTTTGAGTAGAGTTTTGTTGCATAAAAGGACAGTTCGAATCCGTCCGGGCGCACCATTTCAACAAAAAACTCTGCCATCGGCGGGGGGTTTTGTTTCAAAGACAAAAAAAACCCATGTTGCTCAGGGCGAACAACATGGGTCGACTCTTTGACGAGTTGGGATTACTCGGAAACTTCACTCACAGCGGATTGTTGTTTCTTTTCTTCTTGAATGCGTTGATAAATCTCTTCGCGATGAACCGATACTTCTTTAGGTGCATTTACACCAATTCGGACTTGGTTGCCTTTGATTCCTAAAACAGTCACTAAGACATCATCGCCAATGACCAACGTTTCGCCAACTCTTCTTGTTAAAATAAGCATCATTAAATCTCCTTTTTATGATCACTTATGCATGATTTACATGATATGCAATCAAGGTTGATTATTTGTTAATCAAAAGGCTAGTTTCTTATTATTAAAAACGCCCTTCAACACGTATAGTTTAGACACCAAAGCTTAAGGCAACCTTAAGAGATGAAAAAAAATGCAATTATTTTGGCAAGAAAGCCTATTTGGCTCTTGTTTTGACCCAATCTTCTACTGCTAATAGAGAATTGTTAAGTAAATCGGGCTTATTCCCCCCTCCCTGGGCCATATCAGCTCTTCCTCCTCCTTTACCTCCAAGCAACGAGGAAACATGACGTATCAATTCACCGGCATGGAATCGATCGACACTATCTTTGGTAACGCCAGCTATTAAGACAACTGTGTGTTCATCAGTGATAGCCGCTAACAAAATAACTGCTTGATTTAATTGGTTTTTCAATTGATCTAACATGTCTCGCATAGCCTTAACATCAGATACATCAACTTCGACAGCCAACACATTGACGCCATTAATGTCTTTGACTTGCTTAATCAGATCATTGCCTTGATCTCGCGCAAGATGCTCATTTAGCTGAGCAAGCTTTTTCTCTGCTTGTTTTTGCGCTTGCAAAACCTGAGTCAGACGATTTAACAATTGAGATTCATCTGTTTTCAATTGCTGGGCAATTTGCGATAGAAGCTGCTCTTTTAAAGAAACCATTTCAAGCGCAAAGCTTCCAGTAACTGCTTCTATACGCCGAATACCGGCAGCAACGCCACTTTCACCAATCATTTTAAATAAACCAATATCGCCAGTTCGGCTAGCATGAGTACCACCACACAATTCCAATGAGTGATCACCTATTTTTAGCACTCGAACGTTATCACCATATTTTTCACCAAATAAAGCCATGGCGCCTTTTTTGATGGCTTCATCTGGCGACATTATGTCCGTCTTCACTTCAAGATTTTGCCTGATCTGTTCGTTAACGATTGTTTCAACTGCTTGCAACTCATCCAAGCTCACAGGTTTCATGTGAGTAAAATCAAAACGCAAACGGCCTTCTTCAACAAGCGACCCTTTTTGCTGGACATGTTCTCCTAAAACTTTCTGTAATGCTGAATGTAAAATATGCGTTGCTGTATGATTGAGTGAAATCGCAAGTCTTCGATCTTCAGAAATAATCGCTTCAATTTTATCATCTTTACTAATCTCGCCTTCAAGCACTTCACCAATATGAATAATCGCATCACCAACTTTTTGTGTATCTTGCACAGAAAATATCGCATGTGTCGTTCGAATCAAACCAGTGTCGCCTACTTGACCTCCAGACTCTGCGTAGAAAGGTGTTTTATCCAATATGAGTTGTCCCTTATCGCCTTTTGACAAAATATCAATCATCTCATTATCTCGCAACAAAGCTTTAACCTTTGCTTTACCCTTAATGGATTCATACCCCAAAAATTCACTTTTAATATCAACTCGCAATGTTTTATCGTAATCACTACTAAAATTACTTGCTGATTGTGCTCTCTCTCGCTGAGCCTGCATTGCTTTTTCAAAACCTTGCTCATCAACCGACAATCCACGTTCTTTGGCAATGACTGCAGTTAAATCAACAGGAAATCCATATGTATCGTATAACTTAAAAGCGACATCGCCGGGAATAATCGTTCCACCAAAACTATCGATGCATTCTTCCAAAACTTTTAATCCATGCTGTAATGTTTTTTTGAATTGCTCTTCTTCTTTCAACACAGTCTGCTCGATCATTTCGCGAGATTTATCTAGCTTAGGATATGCCTGACCCATGACTTTAATGAGAGGCTTGACTAATTGATAGAGAAAAGATTTTTTGCATCCGAGTTTATTTCCATAACGAACGGCTCGACGAATAATACGACGCAAAACGTAACCACGCCCTTCGTTAGAAGGAAAAACACCATCAGAAATTAGAAAACCCATTGCGCGAACATGGTCAGCAATGACTTTTAAAGCGGGATCGTTTAAATCTTTCGTTTTTGTTTCTTTTGCAGCTTCTTTGATGAGGTATTGAAAAATATCAATATCAAAATTACTATGAACGCCCTGCATAACCGCTGCAATTCGCTCAAGACCCATGCCTGTATCCACTGATGGTTTGGGTAATGGATCCAAATCGCCTGAAGCATTTCGGTTATACTGCATGAAAACAAGATTCCAGATTTCAGTATAACGATCACCATTTTCGTCAGGACTTCCCGGAGGACCGCCAGGAATCTCATGCCCATGATCATAAAATATTTCGGTGCATGGCCCACAAGGCCCCGTATCACCCATCGCCCAAAAATTATCTTTTTCGCCACATCGAGATAATCGCTTAGGATCAACGCCAATTTCTTTGGTCCAAATATCGGCTGCTTCATCATCGTATTCAAAAACAGTTACCCAAAGTTTTTCCTCAGGCAATTTCAATACTTTTGTTAAAAAACCCCACGCAAATTGAATGGCTTCACGTTTAAAATAATCACCAAAACTAAAATTTCCCAACATTTCAAAAAAGGTGTGATGCCTAGACGTAAACCCGACTTGCTCAAAATCATTATGTTTTCCACTAACTCGCATGCAACACTGCGATGAAGTTGCGCGAGAGTATGGCCGTGACTCTCTGCCTAAAAAAACATCTTTAAAGGGAACCATCCCTGCATTAACAAATAAAAGCGTTGAGTCATTATCAAGCATAAGCGGACTGCTTGGCACAATTTGATGGCCCTTGCTTTCAAAATATTCCAAAAAGGCTTGTCGAATTTTGTCGGTTTTCATAGGGTTTTCTCAATTGACGATGAAACAGTGTCTATAAAATACGATTAATTTGTTCCGATGTAAAGCCTCGATATTGTAAAAACCTCATTTGTTTGGCACGCTCCTTGAAATCAGCCGGCACATTTTTTCCAAAACGTTTTTTGCGCAAGGAGTTTGCGATATCAACCCATTCACTTTCATTTACAATCATCACATTGTTGATAATCTCTTCAGAAACGCCCCGCTCCAACAATTCATTACGAATACGCACCGGGCCAAATGCATTTCTTTTACGAGCATGCATGTAAGATTCAGCAAAACGCTCATCACTTTGCCATTGATGATCAACTAATTTGATTAATACTTTCTCAATAATAACCGCTGAAAAATCACGCAATAATAATTTTTGACGCAATTCCTGCAAGGAATGCTCTCTTCGTGACAACAAATCTAACGCTTTTTTAAGCGCTATTTTGCCTGGATCATCATCTTCTACAATTTCACTGGCCATAAAAACACCTTTCGAAATTAAAGCTTGTCATCACGCGGTAAAGTCCGCAGAATCTTTTATAAACCCCGCAAGATTTCAAAAGATCCCGCGGTTCCGGCTTCGTTTCACTACGCCGCGACGAGCAAGCCGCGGGATGACGTTTATAATCAGCCGCAGAATGACGATATTTTTAGCCGCGGAATTATGCAATAATAACTTTATTGAATTGTTTCCTCTTCCTTTTCTTTTTTCTTTTTCGCTTTCTCAGGCACTTCCGTTTTTATTTTAGGTGGTAGTAATTTTTCTCTTAATTGCGTTTCGATTTCTTCGGCAATTTTAGTATCTTCTTTTAGGAAAATTCGCACGTTATCTTTACCCTGACCGATCCTGTCACCTTTATAACTATACCAAGAACCCGATTTTTCAATAATTTCTTCACGAACACCCAAATCGATAATTTCACCTTCACGTGAAATCCCTTCGCCATATAAAATATCAAATTCAGCATTTCGGAATGGCGGTGCAACCTTGTTTTTAAGCACTTTAACGCGAGTTTCATTACCCAACACTTCATCGCCTTTTTTAATCGCACCCGTTCGTCGAATATCCAAACGCACCGATGCATAAAATTTTAATGCATTACCACCTGTAGTTGTTTCAGGGCTACCAAACATGACGCCAATCTTCATTCGAATTTGATTGATAAAGATAACCAATGTATTTGAACGCTTTATATTTCCGGTAAGTTTTCTCAGTGCTTGCGACATTAATCGTGCTTGCAAGCCTACATGCCTATCTCCCATTTCGCCTTCAATTTCTGCTTTTGGTGTTAATGCAGCAACAGAATCGATCACAAGAACGTCAACTGCACTTGAACGAACTAACATATCTGTAATTTCTAGTGATTGCTCTCCATTATCAGGCTGAGACACCAAAAGTTCGTCTACGTTGACACCTAATTTCTCGGCATAAATTGGATCCAGAGCATGCTCGGCATCGACAAATGCTGCCGTGCCACCATTTTTTTGACATTCAGCAATAACTTGTAATGTTAACGTCGTTTTACCTGAACCTTCAGGCCCAAAAATTTCAACGACTCGGCCTCGTGGCAAACCACCGACACCTAATGCAATATCCAATCCTAACGAACCGGTTGAAATCACATCAATATCTCGCGAAATTGGCGTATCACCCATTCGCATGATTGAACCTTTACCAAATTGACGTTCAATTTGGCTGAGCGCCGCCGTTAATGCTTTTTCTTTATTTGCTTCCATTTTGTTCTCCTATTAAGGCCAATATTATGGCATTTTTAAAATTTAAATTTTTACATCCGTCATCCCACGTTTTTTTTCGTAGGATTCAGTAAAAACAAAGAGTTATACTGAATTCTACAAAAAAAAAACAGACTGACGACGTAAAAAATTACAATCATCTGATAATATTATTTCATAATTGAATTATAATAGTTAGGAGTGAAACTGAATAAAATTGCTTGAATTCGAGAGTGTAACAAATTTTACGATGAACTCAAGCAAAACACAGACAAACTAATAGGTCCTGACAAACCCAGCTTAATCATTTATCCACTCTTGGAAGCTCTGCAGGAGGAGGAGAAGAAGAAAAACTTCGTCTTAAACCATCAACTGCACTAAAGAACAAACTGCTAACTGGGCTTTTGCTTCCCTGAACTGACCCCTGATTTTCAGGTGACTTAGGGCTTGTATTTCGCGGCACTATCTCTTGTTTTGTTTCTGGTTGTTTAACTAGATTCTTAAATTCTTTTTTAAAATAGTCAATTAAATCAACCATCCCATTTTTAATAAAATAGCCATTATAGTTAATCACTTTTCCGGATTGCTTTCTTTCTTCAATTTTCAAATCATCAATCGATACAAACAAAATCTTTCCATATGGAAAACAGGTGTTATCTGGAATAGGATCATCATAGATATATTCTCTATGTGTATCTTGATCACTCAAAAGGTATATCATTTCCTGGAATGAAAATGTTTTATTTTCTATGTCCTTAATTTTCAACCCTATTGGATATCGCATCAAAACAATAACAGCTTTATCTTGATTTTTTTGCAAATAACACTTTTCCTCAAATTTAAAGTCAAAGCTGCATAATTGATTCAATGGATTATCTTTTGTCTCGCTTTCACGATAACGTTTGTTGATTTCCACAATGTCTTTCAGATATGGCAAAGACCTTGAATTCCTATCGGAAAGTAACATAATCCGTTGAAAAAATAATTCTAAGCCGCGAAAATTTTCTTTTGAGCCATCTTCTCTCAGTTGAAACAAATGAAAAAGGTGACCAGTACTACCACCATCATCTTGTAACAAAACCACATAAGGGATTTCATCAATAAAAGTATATAATAAAATTTGTGAGTTTTTTTCTTTTTTCAAATCAAACACAACCTTTCCTCTTAATGTCTATTCACGCCACCTGGAGAAGGCTAACACACAAACCTTAAGGAAATATTAAGAAAGAAAGATTGCGTAAATATTAAGCAAAATAATCCCCAACCATGTGAATTATTAGAAAGAAGAAAAAAACTTGTCATGCCGTGGTTTAACCACGACAACTTTTCGAATCTCGCGAGACTCATATTAGATCCCCCGGTCAAGCCGCGGGATGACGAAACCTAATAAGCGCGGGATGATGATGATAAAAAAATTAATTTCAAAAAGCACCTTTAGACAGACATTTGTTTAAGCCACTGCTTGAAAATAGGATCGACCACCTGCCAAGCGCTTGTTTTTGAACTTTTTTCAATGAGATCTAATGCCGATAAATTTTGAATATTACGTTGAACACCACCAACAGATCCCAAATGATGCTTGCTGATATAATCCGCGGAATAAATACTTTTATCAATGTCCCAAGCAAGCGCGGTCATCAGCGCCGTTTGTTTGTTTGAAAGACCCTGCACAATCGATTCAAATACATATTTTTCACTTTCAATTAATTGCTCATAGGCTTGTAATACATGATGCCCATCAACTTCTTTTTTCGTAATGTTAAATAAAATATAACTAAATTTTTGCATGTAATATGAATGACCATCAATGAATGAACAAATTAATTTTGCATTGTCTGAACTAATAATTTTTTCACCTTTCTTAAATTGCGATTGAATGAACTTAATGACATCTTTTTCAGGCAATGGCTTTAATTCATAATTCATTGCACTTTGGAAAAAAGGCCTCGAACGCTGATTAAACATCTCTAATAAAAGACGACGACGACTGCCAATAAAAAAGAATGAACATTGTAGACGCTGAATATAATGGCGTAAAATACCTTCAACACTAATCGAATCTTCTACCTCAATGAGCTCTTGAAATTCATCAAATGCAATATGAATGGGCGTTTTAATATGTTGAATAAATTGCTCCAAGGACTTCATCGTTTCATCTAATAAATCTTTCCCCGCTGTTTTATACGCGGGCTGCACACTAATAGAAACATCGCCATCGAGCCCTGCTTTCAACACGGGACGAAAAGACGTGATAAACTGAATCGCTTTTTGAAAAAGATTTTCGTTTTTATGAGTGACGCTATAAATCGATTTAGCAATTCTTGCTGCGACTTCCTCGACAGAAGTCACGCCAAAGAAATCGCAAAAAGCCGTGAGGCTGCCTTGTTTCTGTAATTTTGCCTGAACTCGCCGAACTAATGATGTTTTTCCATAGCGACGAGGTGAAAAAAGCACGACATTCGTGCCATTTTCAGCATATGAAAGCAGCTCTTTGAGTTCTCGCCTTCTATCGCAAAATGCACTAGAAGTCGGCAACTCTTTGAAACAGAATGGGTTTTTAGCCACATCGCACCTCGTTATTTAAATTGAATTATTCTTTTTAAATAATTATATTACTTTTATTAAATAATGCAAGCCAACCATACACTTAACACAGCTATTTTTATGCGAAATCTTGTGTTATTGCCTCCAATCTATAGCATTTTTCCTGGTTTCAACTATAATTTGCGCGCCTAACAAAATAGGCAATTTCTTATGAAGGCTCAATAAATATGTTTAGCAGAACAGATGTAACATTAGATCAAGTACTATTTTTACTGTCGAGTGCTTATCGCAAGGTAAAACTATCTACAATAAGCCCAATTATCAAAAAAGACTTGAAGAAAAATCACTCTGATTTTCCCAATGAAATTGACTGGAGTGTTTTTGGTAATGACCAACAATGGAAAAATATTGTTACTCAATCGAAACAAATTCACGACAATGGTGAAACCAGTGAGTTATTTAATACCCTTGAATTTATGGAGCGTTTACTCCAGTACTACCAACTCAATAAAAAACTTTTTTCAAAGCAAGATTTAATGGACTATCGACATAAAAAGTTTATCAAAAATGTTAGCAAATCAGCGGAACAAAATGAGCTAACTAAGGAAACAGAAAATATCTGGGCATATTATGAGAAATTTATGACTCTTGAGCCTGAAAAACTAACTAGTCTCATTGAAAAACGGTTATCGGAATTAAATATAGCACAAATTAAAGAAGAATTTATTACACTAAAAACCGCTTATATAATACAGCAGACCCAAGACGCATTTTCAGCATTAACATCAGATGATATTTTGGCCCGTCAAGATGGAATGAGTCATCCCAAAATTATGCAGGATTTTAAGAAAAAATCGACAGAAGAAAAACCGGCGGCAACGAAAATTAGCCAAGAAAAGACTAAGTATGAACAATTTACAGATTGTTTAGATACAGCAAAAGATGCCAATCAATACAATGCATTGACTCCAACACTCACTAACAGCGCTCACTATAAAAAATTAAAGCCTGAAGCACAATTTAAATTAGCACTCGATTCTAAAATAATCGATACTAAAAACAATGAATTCGCTAAAGCTGCATTACGCACTTCAGGATGGACTTTTTTCACACGACCTAAGAGTCGAAATTTAGACGCAGGTCAACTCATTGAATTACTCAAAAATTTTGCTGATGACACCGCTGTTATAGATGAAATTTTCAAAAAACGAGGTCTTTTTCGAGGAGAGAACTTTTGGAAGAAAATTGTTAATAACCCAATTGCGATACTCAAACTGACTAAACTGTCGGAGAATAATACGGCTATTTCCGATCAAATAGCAAAGAACACTAAAATTCGGAAAAAAGTAAACGCTTGTAAAGAGGCTATTGTTCGTACCAACCTTCCAGCAAAAGATGAACGACGATCAAGCGGCCCTCCTCCTCCAGCCACGTCAAATGCATTAGTTAAGACTGACGTTGAGCCTTCAGAAGGTCTTTCTGATACAGAACAAGAAACTGTAAAACTCAATACGGACAATAAAAAAGATGTCGTTACGCCGTCATCTACTATTTCAGGAAAACAATCGAACGTCCGACACACAATCGCAGCACCTTAATTCGGATTCTGACCACGAAGAAGTTTAGAGACTAAATCCGGCACTGACATCAATGACGATGCACTAGCTGGCACATCTGGCAAAGCTCGGTTTCTCATAAAAAGCCCAGCTTTTTGAATACTCAAGCATCACAGGCAAAAGGTATTCGACCGCTTTTTATTAACCTCATACAAGCGTCAACAATTTTACCATCATAACTTTCACCATTATTTTTCGTTATTTCTTGGACCGCAACATCAAACTTTAACGCGGGACGATATGGTCGAGATGAACAGATTGCCTCAACAACATCAGCAACCGCCAAAATACGCGCTTCTAATATTATTTTATCGCCTTTCAAACCATCAGGATAACCAGAACCATCCATTCGCTCATGATGCTGAAGAACCATCTTTGCGATTGGCCAGGGGAAAACAACATCCTTCAATATGTCATAACCATCTTTGGGGTGTTCTTTAATTAAATCAAATTCAAGTGCAGTTAACCTGCCGGGACGATTCAGGATTTCAGAAGGAATGTTATACTTTCCTAAATCATGAATCAACGCACCTAATTTAACACCTTCAACACATTTCTCGTCCAAACCCACTTCTTTAGCTATAAGCTCAGCCAACATTGAAACTCTTTCCTGGTGACCCGCTGTATAAGGATCACGTTTTTCTGAGGTTAAGCCCAATGTTACCACCACATCCATCAAAGCTTTCTTTAATATTTTTGCATCTTCTTTTTCCTTAAGGAGCGCTTGTTTTCTTGAAAATGCTTGAGAAATAATTTCAGCCGTAATTTGAAGCAAATCAATATCAGCTTGTCGCCAATTTTTGTTTAAAAATACAGAATCAAAACCTATAAAACCAATAGTCTGATTATTTTGCGTAATAGGCACAATCAATAATGATTTTATATTATCATTTCGCAAAAATTCTTTTTCGGCGCTTGCAGATTTTGGAAGCTTTTCTACATCATAAATATGCTTTGCTTTACCCTCTTCTAAAACACCCTGAAACCATTCCCAATCTTTAATGTTGACCTCTTGTTTAACCTCAACTGACGACAAAATATTGTGAACATGCCATTCATTTAACTTGCAAATAATATCATCTTTAAAAGTATATACATAACATCGATCAACCCTAACAAAAGAACCAATAATATTCAGCACGCCATTAAGCGCTTTATTTATACCCTCTTCTCTAACAGCAGCAAACTCTCTCGAAACATCATAAATGATTTTTTCGAAGCCAAAGCGATGCTCCAACTCTTGAAGTGCTCTCTTTCGTTCAGTGATGTCGCGAAATACCCCACTCAGAAGTTTTTTATTATCTAATTTTATAATACTACCTTTAATTGACACCTCTTTTAACTCACCCGATTTTGTAACCACTTGGGTATCTATAGATATTCCTTCTTTCTCAGCTCGATGTGATAAAAAAGCTTTGTTAAATCCATTAACAATATCTTTAGGTGGATGTAAAATTCTCTGGTGCTGCCCAATCATTTCTGCTTTACTTCGGCCAATCAATTTAACCGCCGCATCATTACAATCAACTAGTATCCCACTATCAGCTTCAGCAAGAAAAATAGCATCTTGAGCTTCTTCAAATTGCTTCCTATATAGCTCTTCTGATCTTCGTAATTTTTCTTCGATCGTTTTTCTTTCGAAAAATCCGGGTATTTTATATGTAGAGATTTTTTTAGCTAAATTCAGATTTTGATTTAAATAATCGTTGACAAACCCTTCAATCTTAGAGGGTTGAGCCATAATAAATCGGCAAGTCGAATCACCTTGTGCTTTACACATTATTTCATAAGCAACCAACGGAATATCAAAACTGGCCGCACACCACCCTGACGAATAACCTGCATTCATAACACAAACAGGAGAAGTGCTTTTTTTTCCTTTTTTAATCCAAGCATCTGATTCAAATGAATAAGGATGATCATAAATAAGATAATAATTTTCATCCGGCGTAGGATTTGACTCTGGAAAAATATCAACAAAAGCCCAACCCGCATAAGCAAAATGAACAGGCCCTGCTGAAAGTTTTTCAATAGGATCTTTAAGATCCATTTTCAGCTGGAAATTTTTTGCATCTTCATAACCTATCGCATGAGCAATATCAAAAAGCAACTGGTAAGCAACATCAAAAGCTTCTTTTTCATCAATATCACTATAAAGCCTTTTGACCGTTTCGAAAAAATCAACCGACATTGACGCCGCTCTCACCAAAATATAACGCTCATCAGATATTTCAATAGTACCTTTAGATGGGTCAAATTTCTGACGAGAAAAATAGTCGCGCACATATTCTTGAGCTTTCTGAAATAGAGGCTCGAACTGCTTAGGCACCTTTACCGCTCGTTTAACGGCACTTTTTGCTTTACCTTTCTTTGAAGACAAAGATGCTCCCGCTTCTTTTTTGACCTCATTTTGTACAACCATGTTCACCCTTCCGTTTGACAAAAAACCCCTAAAACGCACCATCATCACAACCTTACCAAACAGAAACTCAAACTGCTATTATTTAATCAACAAATATGCTATAAAAAACGTTGCACATATGTTTTATCAAATGGAAATAGCATGAGCAAGGAAAGGCATTTAACTTCAGTATTATTAACTGTATTTATTATTGTGCTTGCCCTCATATTATTTGTCTTCTTACTAAAAATTTTTCTATCTAACAGAATAAAAACTACTGATAAAGATTTATATCAATTCATTACTTCGCAAACACATCCTATTTATTCACATTATAAATTTTCAAAAAACGAACATATCATCAATTTCGGCACACAACCTTTGTATCTACCAACAGGCTTAATTACTGAAACCATGAAGCGTGACCGTATCTTAAAAAAAGAACTAAAAAAACTAGGCATGAAAATAGCGTTTTATCCCTTTTTAAAAGGCCATGATGTTAATCAATTCATGAAACGCGGGGATCTTTCTGTCGGCATTGGTGGCGACATGCCTGCGATCGTTGCCGCTGCAGACATCGGAGTGGTAATCACAAAACAAGTACAACAAGGCTTTACTTCCATCGTTACAAACAATATTTTTCTGATGAAAGAATTGCGCAACAAAAAAATCGCTTATAGCCAAGGATCAAACGCACATTATACCTTGTTAAAGGCATTAAAAAATCTTAACTTAACAGAAGACCATGCTCGCCTAATACCAATGAATGTTCACGAAATGGTGGCTGCACTTAAAGCGGGAAAAATTCATGCCTTTGCCGCCTGGGAACCAACACCCCATATCGCATTAAAACAAATCGTATCAGCAGTCCGACTTTATCGAAACTCAAGCACAGGATATCTATACTTTAAAAAAGCATTTGCTGACCAACACGAGCAAGCAATGTATGCTATTGTAGCTTCGAGTATTAGAGCAATACAATGGATGCAAGCCAGCCCATCAAATTTTGAAAAAGCTGCCAATTGGTCAAAAAAAGCCTCAGATAAAATACTAAGAAAAAAGACACCTCTTTTAACCCACGAAATTAAAGCCCTCTCTTACAAAGATATTATCGGCGTCGCGGGCCATCTCAATATCCCAGATCAAGATTTAAAACAAGGCGGCTCACTGTATAATGAATTTCAGTTTTTAAAAAAGCTAGGCATATTACAGAAAAACATCACATGGAAAACCATCCAAAACAGCTTTAAGTTGAGCATTGTAGAAACTATTTTCAAACAACCCATCAAATACCAGATCAATGTTTTTAACTACCAACAAAATAGGAATTAGATTGATGAGCTTGTTTTCATTCAGAAATTTTATTTTTTCAAGCTTAAGAAATAAAATCATCCTTTATTTCAGCATTATGACACTTATTATCATATGCGCCCTAGAATTGTCTAATATCTTTGGCGTCCCATTTATCAATTTTAAAGGCAATTATCAGCTCTATAATGACAAAACAATCCAGCATTTAAAAACTACTGCAGACACAAAAAAACAAATACTAGAAAATTGGATAAATGAACAACACGGTGACTTAATGCTTCTTCATGAACTAACAACAATTCAAAAGGGCATTCAGAAAATTAAGCAACTTAATGCCTCAAGCAAAAACTATGCGACAAACATAAAAAAAACAAATGCTGAAACCGGCATGTCAGTTCAACTGAGTAAGTTTATCAAATTTCACAGAACCTTTACTCAAATCCAAATCATCAACACCCGCACAGGTTTTATCGCTGCCTCAACAAACACAAAAAACATCGGGGAAAAAGCATCAAAGAGAACAATGGCCATCATAAAGCACACGCCCCATTTTTCTATTATTATGCAAAAAGAAAAGAGAGGAGTTAATTTATTTGCATTAAATTTTATCATGCATGTAGGCACAAAGGCAAATTATACTTTTCAACACAACTCTCATATAATAATGATCTCCACCGTGGATCCACAGAATTTTATCGCACCATTACTACACAACGTTGAAGGACACGGAAAAACTGGTGAAGCAGTTATTGTTGACACAAACCAAACGCTTATTTTTCCGACTAAATTCCCAGCCATTAATGGCAAAGCACTCATACCATTAACTTCTAAAATTGAAACAATGCCGGCAAAACTAGCCGCTGCCGGCGAAGAAGGTCTTTTTGAATCTGTTGATTATCGCGGAGTACCTGTACTTACTGCTTTTAGACATTTGAGACTTTCCCCAACTTTACACTGGGGGATGGTCGTTAAAACAGATAAAGCAGAAATTTTTGCACCGCTTTTTAAATCCCTTTATTTTACAAGCATTGTTGCTATCATGCTCGCGCTTATTGCACTGCTTATTATTTGGATTCTTGCCGGAAAAATTGTTGCACCCATTAAACAAATGTCTAATGTAGCCAAACGAATCCAAAATAATGATTTTTCAGAACGAGCAACCATCTCAACTCAAGATGAAATTGGTCTTCTTGCCACCGTTTTTAATAACATGATTGATCGTATTCAAGACTGGAAAACAACACTTGAAAAAACGGTTGCGGAGCGTACAAAGTCACTTGAATTTTCGAATGATTTTCTCAACATCATCAATGAGATTAATCAATCAATTGTACAAGAAAGAAATAGAGGCCAGTTACTAAAAAATGTTTGTGATATTTTTACTAAAAATATATATTTTAACAAAGCATGGGCGCTCACTTTCAACAAATATGGTAAAACTCTAGAACATGCTGAAAATAATATTGATAAAGACAAATTTCATGAATTCATAAATTGGCTGGATGAAGGTAATATACCTAACTGCATTTCAAAGATGGAGTCCAATACACAGTTATTTCAATTTAATGAAATTGCTAAAGATGAACATCATCGCCCTCTTTTAAGCATTTGTCATGACGGCCATTTTATTGTTTCACGACTCATAGTTAATCAAGTAAATATTGGCCTTCTGGTGGTCTCCTTTGCAGAAGAAAGAGCCGAAGCAACCAATGAACTAAAATTAATTAAAACACTCAGTAACAATATCGCTTTCGCACTTAACAATATTCGTGATGAACAAAAATTAAAAAATGCATTAACAGAGCTCACTAAAAACAAAAAAGAGTTGCAATCAAAATTAGCTGAAATGATACAAATGCTGAGCACGGTTGTTGACATGAAAGACCCTTTTACTGCAGATCATCAAAAAAATGTCGCAAAACTTGCAGTTGCAATCGGAAAAGAGCTCAACCTCTCTGATATGCAAATAGAAACTTTAAGAATAAGCGGACTATTACATGATATTGGAAAAATCCAAGTACCTCATGATATTCTCACTTATCCTGGAAAACTCAATAAAACACAATTCGAACTTATCAAAACACACAGCCAAAAAAGTTATGAAATATTAAATGCCATTGAATCACTAAAACCAATTGCAAAAATCGCCCTACAGCACCATGAAAGAATGGATGGCTCAGGATACCCTAAAGGCATAAAAAGCGATGAAATATTATTAGAAGCAAAAATCTTAAATGTCGCAGATGTCGTTGAAGCAATGACAGCTCATCGCCCTTATCGTGCTGCACTTAAAATCGAAGATGCTTTAAATGAAATCACAAAAAACAAAAATATACTTTACGATGAGAAAATTGTTAATGCTTGTATTAATCTCTTTAAACAAAAGAATTTTACTTTTGATCGTTCATTATCCTAGAAACCGCGGTTGGGCGCGCTTATCTGGTGTAACAGGTTGATTTAGATGGCGTAATCAAAATTCGACGGTATTCCGTCGTCCCAGAATTTGCGAAGCAAATATCTGGGATCCATGTTTTGATATAGCCAGATGAATCAAGATGTTGCGCCAGTAAGTGTGATCCAACTGCGGTTTCTAGGATTATAGATCTACTTGAATTCCCCATCAACTTCGGTATTATCTGTGCATTCTCAAAAGGAATAAACTTAAATGCAACCCCATACACCTATGATGCAACAATATTTACGAATTAAAGCTGAACATAATGATATGCTCGTCTTCTACCGCATGGGTGATTTTTATGAATTATTTTTTGATGATGCACACAAAGCGGCGAAATTACTCAATATCACCTTAACGGCACGCGGCCAATCAGCAGGCAATCCGATCCCGATGGCTGGCGTACCTTATCATGCAGCAGAAAATTATCTGGCTAAACTCGTAAAGCTCGGTGAATCAATTGCGATTTGCGAGCAAATTGGTGATCCAGCAACATCCAAAGGACCAGTCGAACGAAAAGTCGTTCGAATTATCACACCAGGCACCATCAGCGATGAAGCCTTGCTCGAAGAACGACAAGATAATTTACTCGCAGCAATTCATCATGAAAAAAATATTTTTGGTATTGCAACACTCGAAGTTGCGAGCGGTAGATTTCGCGTTTTGCAGGCTGACGGGCCCGAATCTTTAGCCAGCGAACTAGAACGACTAAAACCTGCCGAAATTCTTGTCAGTGAAATGTTTGAGCACTTTAATTTGCTTGAAAATTTTCGCGGCGTGCGTCGTCAACCTGTTTGGTTTTTTGAACCAGAAGCAGCGACGAGATTATTGATCGAACAATTTGACACAAAAGATTTAACATGTTTTGGTTGCGATGATTTGCCGATTGCAATTTCTGCTGCAGGTTGTTTATTACAATATGCAAACGACACTCAACGCGGCACATTACCACACATTCAATCCATGCAAGCTGAACGCGCCGAAGATAGCGTAATGATTGACGCTTCAACGCGTCGCAATTTGGAGCTCACGACTAATTTAAGTGGCGGCACGGAAAATACTTTATCTGAAGTCTTAGATAAAACCGCAACGCCGATGGGCAGTCGCTTATTGCGTCGCTGGATTAACCGACCACTTCGCAACATTAAAATATTAAATGATCGGCAGCAAGCGATTCAAAATATTCTTGATTTAAATTTACAAGAAGATTGCCATGAACTTTTGCGCGGCATTGGCGATATCGAAAGGATCTTAGCTCGCATTGCGTTAAAATCCGCACGACCTCGTGATTTGATTCAGCTACGTTACACGCTTTCATTGCTCCCCGAAATTCAAAATAAACTTACAAATGTAAGCGCACCGTTATTACAAACACTCGCGAAAAATATTTCAACTTTTCCTGAACAATTTGAATTACTACAAAAATCTGTCGTTGAAAATCCGCCGGTTGTGATTCGTGATGGTGGTGTGATTGCACGAGGATACGACGATGAACTTGATGAACTATTAACGCTCAGCGAACATGCCGGCGAATTCTTAATAAACTTAGAAAAGAAAGAGCGTGAAAATACCGGCATTTCAACACTTAAAGTCGGCTATAATCGCGTTCATGGTTATTACATTGAAATTTCACGCGCACAATCATCACAAGCGCCGGTTGAATATATCAGACGCCAAACATTAAAAAATGCAGAACGTTTTATAACGCCTGAATTAAAGACATTTGAAGACAAAGTGTTAAGCGCAAAATCTCGCGCGCTCGCCCGCGAAAAATTCTTGTATGATGAGTTGCTCGAGAAATTATTAAAGCACTTAACGCCTTTACAACTTTCTGCTGAGGGAATAGCCACGTTTGATGTGTTAACAAATCTCGCTGAGCGCGCTGAATGTTTAGAGCTTGTCGCCCCAAATCTTTTAGAAGAAACAGGTGTTGATATTAAAGCAGGTCGGCATCTTGTTGTTGAACAGGTTCTTGAAGACCCCTTTGTGCCAAATGATACACAGCTTAATAACAATCGTCGTATGTTAATTATCACTGGACCAAACATGGGTGGAAAATCAACTTACATGCGACAAACGGCTTTGATTGTTTTAATGGCCTATATTGGTAGTTTTGTCCCCGCAAAAAGCGCTTCAATCGGACCGATTGATCGTATTTTTACTCGCATTGGCGCTGCTGATGATTTAGCCGGCGGGCGCTCGACCTTTATGGTCGAAATGACAGAAACCGCAAACATTTTACATAATGCAACGGAAAATAGTTTAGTTTTGCTCGACGAAATTGGTCGTGGCACCAGCACATTTGATGGATTATCACTTGCATTCGCTGTTGCCAAACATTTAGTTGAAAAAATAAAAGCATTTACATTATTTGCAACGCACTATTTTGAATTAACAAATTTACCTGAATTAAATACACATGCATTTAATATTCATCTCGATGCCGTTGAACATCACGATAAAATTGTTTTTTTACATGCCGTGCAAGAAGGCCCAGCGAATCAAAGCTACGGATTGCAAGTCGCGGCGCTTGCTGGCGTCCCTCGCGACGTTATCAAACAAGCTAAACAAAAATTATTACAATTAGAAAACGCATCAGTCACACAACAACAATTTGTCACAAACAGCTCGATTCAAAATGACATGTTTGCTGAACAACAAGATGATGAATTACAACGCGCACTGGATGCGATCAATCTCGATGAAATCACACCCAAAGAAGCACTTGATGCGCTATATAAATTAAAGGATATATGATTGAGAATTGAGAACAACCGTCATCCCGCGGCTTGACCGCGGGATCTTTTTGAATCCCGCGAAATTTATAATAGATACCGCGATCAAGTCGCGGGATGACGAAAATTGACAACTCGCACCTTCATTGGCTGTGGACATATAACTTGAATGAAAAATTGTATCTAACACCTTTTGACTTTAGATCCAGCTACGACATTGACGGACTATACTCTGGCAATACCGTTCGTTCGCTCTTCGCACAACAACCCGAAAAAAACGAGCACCAGGATTTACTATTTCGTACTTCTGCATCATCTCGAGCATACAACGTTAATTGAGAAAAAAAGTTTCCAAGAAATAAGGCAATCGCAATAGGATAACCGATTTCAGGAACGTCATAAATATGACTCAGAGCGATTAATTCAAGACTGGTCACAATCGTTTTCCACAGCGAGGCAGCGACAGTACTCGCCGTACATCGCTCTCGAAAACGCACTGGTGGTGGTGCTAGCAACGGATTAGTTTCTTCAATTGATAGTTTACGCTTCTCATTCAGCACAACATCTATTCGTCGAGTGAATGCATTATATGTCGCGTAAGTAAATTGTAAGCTTGCTAAAACATAAACAACTAACACGGCAATCCCAACTGGACTTCGTTCCTCAATCATACGCTCATTCAACCAACCAATATCTTTTGGCGCAAGATCAATTGCATTAAAATAAAGTGCACCATTACACACACTATAAGCAAGACCGCAGTACCGCGCAAACCATCGATTAAAAGTTTGCGATTTTAAAAATGTTAATTTTTCTAAATACGGCTCAAAGAACATAGAAAGCTCGGCAAGTAAATTACCAGGCAATAAAGCTAATGTAATCGCAAGCCCTATATTTAATCCAACCAGCGAATTGAGTAACGCCAATAGCGACGATGACATGACAATCGCTTTAAACAAGCCTGTGATTGACGAACTCGTACTTCTTAAAATTTTTGTCGCGATGTTTGAATGCTCATGTGAAGAATCTGTTCGACAAAACATCTTTTCTAATCGTTTTGGAAACACAACTTGATTTGATAAAAACAACACAAAATCACAAACACTAACCCCAATGAGAACAGGAAGCTCCCAAGCGCAATTTAGGGAAGTCAAACGGTCATTCGTATAACCCATATGTGAAGCGAAATTATCTGCCGAACCAAAATACAATAGTGCAGTATTGATGTTATAACTAAGGGTCAAAAGATGTAAACCGGCAGGAATCATTAATTTCTTTTTCAAACACTGCCTTGTTAACATGTTATTATCCTTGTTGTTGTTATGGCTATCCAGACTAGAAACCGCGGTTGAACCCGATGAGATTATACCAATTAAAAGCCTCTCAACAATAAAATATTTGGACTGTAAGAGCAAATTTAAAATGTCCCTTTTGAGCAAGATAGAAATGTCCCCTTTTTGAATTGTAGTATTCTGCAGTTTCCATCAGAAACGCAGCAGGAGTCAACATGGGAGACATATTAGAAAT
>SDBS01001886.1_pt1 | contig 21106 bp, 24 predicted proteins | sample 2277091 | NCBI WGS metagenome assembly SDBS01 (sample SAMN10404972, study PRJNA504765) | marine sediment metagenome | isolation source: marine sediment core GS10_PC15, 163 cmbsf | place: Arctic Ocean: Southern Knipovich Ridge | collected 2010 | reverse complement strand
AAAAATAGGAATTGAAACATGAAATATTCATGTTCCTGGAGAAAAAGTAGGTATTAAGATTACTTTATATGATGATAATGCTAATGAGATTCAAGGATTAGTTAATTATAAAATTCTTAATTATTATTCAGAAATTGTTAAAGAAGGAGAAGTTAATTCTGGAGAAGAAATATTTTATGAGTTGCCTATGAATGCTTATCAGGGGCCTTGGAAAATTGTTGCAGAGTATAATAGAATAGAAACCAATAGATTGTTCAATGTTGGTAAACTAGAAAAAGTAGAAATTAAACTAGAGGGAGATATATTAATTATAAAAAATATTGGTAATGCCCCTTATGATAAGAAAATTTTAATTTATATTGGCAGGGTTGACCAAACTGCTCAAGTTTTTTTAGAAATAGGGCAGACAAAAAGAATAAGATTAACTGCCCCTGATGGGGATTATGATGTTAAGGTTATTGAAGGAAATGAAGAAAAAATCCTTGAATTTAAAGGAGTTAAATTAACTGGTAATGTGGTTGGTTTAGAAAGGGTATTAGGGGATAGTTTTTTGAAAAAATATCCTGTGGTTGTTTTATTCTTAATAGCTGTTGGATTAGTAGTTATTATTATTTTGGGGTTAAAAATGCATAGAAGATTTATGAAATAAATCAAGTAAATAATTGGTAACTTATAAAAATATTGCGCTCTGGAAATGAGGAGCTTGAGCAAACTCGTAACAGAGCTTAATAATTTGTAGAATTATAAATAAAAATTATGATAAAGATGGAAAAAAGAGATGTGATTAAGTATTTGGTAATTGGAGTAATTTGTATTGTTTTAATTAGTCTTTTGTTAATTCTTCGTGGAGGGCCGACTGGGTATGCTGTTTTTGAGTATGAAGGAGAAATCAGTGAAAAGGGTTCTTATTGGAATAAAATTGATATGGGGCAAGGAACTTATAATTTGAAAGTGTATAATAATCTAGTTAATTATGATAATGGGAGCGAATATGTTGCTATAGAAAATTCTATTGAAAGTTCTTCATATCTTGATTATGAATATGAGGTTATTGGAGAATATAATTTATATTTGCAAGATAATATTCAGGCAGGAAAAGGAATTAGATTTGAAAGAGATGGTTATTACATGACTTATGATTTAAGCGGGGGGAAAATGCAATGGGCAGTTGAAGACAAGGGGGTTCCAGATTGGGGGAAGACAAAGAGTATTGGTTCAGTTCTCTCTTCAGCAATGAATATTGTTTCGAGTAACAAGGTTGTTTATAATGATTCTTTTTTAGATACTGATGTGCAATATGTTTTTAGTGCAAATATATTAAAAGAAAATTTAATCTTAAATTCATTCCCTGCAGGGGTTGGAGATTATTTATATTTAGAGTATACTGGAAAGATTGAATATTCGGGTAATTTAATTATTTATGCTAATGGACAAGACTATACTGGCAAGGAGTTTAATACAACTGGTTCTATTGAATTTAAGGATTTTGATAATATTACTATCTTTTCCCTTCCAAAACCTTTTGCTGTAGATTCTGATGGAAATTATTCTGATTTATTATATCATGTAAAGATAAGTGGAGGAGCTATTCAGTTTGGATTAAAAATCCCAGCTTCATTTTTAGAAAATGCTAATTATCCAGTTGTGATTGACCCTTCAATTAAGTTAAGTGGTGGTGGAGAAGATGTTTATGTTGACAAATTAACTTCGAATAGAAATTCTGGAGATAAAGATTATCTGAAAGTTCAGAGGTCGGCTTGGCAAAGAGCTTATTTAAAATTCAATATTTCCACAATCCCAGAAAATCAGATAATTGATAATGCAAGTTTATGCTTGTTCTTGGATAATGATCAGGGAAGCCAGACAATTTCTGCAAATCATGTTTATGATGATTCCTGGTGTGAAGGAGACGGAGGGACAGACGGAAGTCCTGTTTGTGAAATAACCTGGAATAATCAGCCTTGTGGAACTGAAAATGAACAATTAAATGCAACTAATTGCAATACAACAGTAGAGTCAAATATAACTACAGATACTTCTTTAGATGATACTTGGCAGTGTTGGGATATTAAAAATATAGTGAGACAAGAATATATTTCTGATAATGAAAGTGTGTCTATAGTTCTATGGACAGTAGATACAGGTAGTGCTGATATATTTCATTCTAAAGAGTATTCTAACAATAATTTATGGCCTTACTTGAATATAACATATTCTCTTTCTGATATTGTTGTTCCAGACTTGGAGATAATTTTTCCTGAACAAGATGGAGTTTATGGTTATAATGAAAATATAGACTTAAATTATACTGCTTTAGATGAAAATTTGGATAGTTGCTGGTATAATCTTGATAATGGAGAAAATATTAGTTTAACTTGTGGTCAGAATACGAGTTTTGATACATCTGAAGGAAGTCATACTCTTTATTTGTTTGCAAATGATACAATTGGGAATCTTAATGAGACAAGTGTTTATTTTACAATTAATCTTGGTCCTCCAGTAGTGAATCTTATTTTTCCCATTAACAATTTTTTTGTTAATTCACAAAGCATAGAGTTTAATTATACTCCAATTGATGTAGATTTGGATAGTTGCGAGTTATGGGGAAATTTTACAGGAGAGTGGCATAAAAATCAAACTAATACAAGCGTAATAAATAATCAAATCAATCAATTTGATTTAACTTTAGAAGATGGAAGCTATTTTTGGGCGGTTTGGTGTAATGATACAGAAGGAAATTTTAGATTTTCTGATAATGAGACTTTTAATATTGATACCATTGTTCCAAGCTTAACTCTTTCTGAGCCAACTGGAGATAAGTCAAGTCAAACAAATATTCCTTTAACATTCTCTGTTGCTGATGAAAATAGAGACAGTTGCTGGTATAATTTGAGTTATGATAGTGGGGGAGGGGCATGGGTAGTTTATCCAGGCAGGGAATCTGTAATAATACATAATTGTTCTTCTACAGTTTTTAGTGTTGCTGATGATTATGATTATTTAATTTATTTAACAGTTAATGACTCTGCTGGAAATTCAAATTCTGCAAATTCAAGTTTTAGTGTTGATACTTCTGTTTCTCCAAGCCTTCCAAGTGATGGAGGCAGTATTGGTGGAGGCGGAGGAGGAGGTTATTTTCCTTCTAATAAAACTGGAAAATTACAAGTTTCAAAAGTAGGAGATATTATTGCTTATGAAGGAGATAAAAAAACTCTTTCATTAAATGTTAAGAATATAGGGAGGATTTTTTTAAATAATTGCAGGTTAATTGTCAGAGGCGAGATTAGTTCTTGGATTTATTCAACTAAAGTAGAAGGCATAGCTTTTGGAGAAAATGTTGATTTTGTTTTTGATTTAAATGTTCCTGAGGAAATTCAGTCTGGGAATTATAAAGGAGAATTAGAGATAAAATGTGATGAAGGAAGTAATATTCAAAATATTAGTATTAGCATTCCAGGATTAAAAATAATTAGTATTAAAGAAATAGTCCAGGAAAAAAAGATTCTAAAAATTAATTATGATTTTGATAATTCAAATGTAGTTGGAGAAAGTGCTGTTGTGGAAATATGGATTATTGATGAAGATGGTGTTGAGATTACAAGAACCTATGATGAGTTTTCTATTAAAAAAGAGGGAATGATTGAGAGAAGTGTTGAAATTCAGCTTCCTGGAGGCTTGGCTGGGGTTTATTATGTTTATTTTGCGCTTTCTTCTGATTTAAGTGATTTCATTAAACAATCAATTGTTTTAGGAGGGTCTAAAACAATTGGATTTGTTGTTCTTGATACTTTTAGAGGAAAAATGTGGGTTTATGCTGTGTTTTTATTAATAATTGCTGTTGGTATTTTCTTTATTTGGAGAAGGCATGGGAAAACAACACATCCTAAGAATAAGTGGCTTTTGAGGAAAGAAAGGTTTTTTTAAGTAATTTTTTAGATAGTTTTTTGTTTTAATTTTTTATTAATAATGTGCAGGATATTTTAAGTTCTAAAGATGAGTTGGTTAAGTTTTCTTTGTGTAACTTAATATTATTATATTGAGAAAAAGGCATATAGATAATTTTATAAAGAAAATAGTTGATTTTAAAATAGAGGCTCCTGTAGCTCAGCTGGATAGAGCACTTGCCTTCTAAGCAAGGGGTCGCAGGTTCGAATCCTGTCAGGGGCATTCAAACTTTTTTGGAAAAACAAGTTTGATCAAAAAAATAACTTTTGATGCCAAAAGTTAAGTCAAAAGCAAATTTATGCGCGGATAGCATAGTGGTATTGCACTCGCCTGCAGAGCGAGTTACCTGGGTTCGATTCCCGGTCCGCGCTTTTTTAAGTAGTACCTAACAAAAAGTTTATAAAGTTATTTGTAGTGGGTAAGATATGTATATAGTTAAAAAGAAAATTAAGGGTAAGGAATATTATTATCTTAATAAAGCTGTTCGTGAAGGGGGGAAGGTTTTAAGCAAGAATGTTGCTTATCTTGGAAAAGATAAGAAAGAGGCTGAGAAAAAGGCTAAGGAAATTATTGGTTCTATTGAAAAAATTAGTAATGCTCAAAAAAGAAGAGCAAAAGAGAGTAGAAAAAGCGAAAAATCAGTTAGTAAGCTTGAGAAAAAAGAGCTTAGTATTGAGGAACTTGCAAACTTCTGCAAAAAAAGAGGGTTTGTTTATGCTTCTGGGGAAATTTATGGAGGGTTGGGAGGTTTTTGGGATTTTGGTCATATTGGAGTTGAGCTGAAAAAGAATATTAAAAAAGAGTGGTGGAAGTTTCATGTGCAAAAGCGGGAGGATGTAGTTGGAATTGATGGAGCAGTAATAACTAATCCAAAAGTTTGGCAGGCTTCTGGGCATGTTAAGAGTTTTATTGATGTTGCTGTTGTTTGCAAGAAATGTGGTTTTAAAACTAAGATTGATAAGCATGAGCTTGGTAAAGTTAAGTGCGAGAAATGTGATGGAGAATATAAAAGTATAGGAGAATTTAATCCTATGTTTATTACCCAAATAGGACCAATTAAAAAAGATTCTGTGGTAAGTTATTTAAGGCCTGAAACAGCCCAGTTGATTTTTATTAATTTTAAATTAGTTCAGGAAAATGCGAGAATGCAATTGCCTTTTGGAATAGCTCAAATTGGAAAAGTTTTTAGGAATGAGATTTCTCCCCGGGAGTTTTTATTCAGGAGCAGAGAATTTGAGCAAATGGAAATTGAGTATTTTATTGAAGACAAAATGAAATGCCCTTATATGGATGAAATGAAAAATATAAAAATTTTAGTTTATGATAAGAAAATGCAGGAAAAAGGCAAAGAGACAAAAATAATGAAAATTTATGAAGCATGTAAAAAGAAAATTATTAGAACAGACTGGCATGCTTATTGGATTTCTAAACAATATCAGTGGTTTATTGGACTTGGTGCTTATTCTGAGAAATTTAGAATTCGTCAACATCTCTCTAATGAAAAAAGCCATTATGCCATAGATACTTGGGATTTGGAATATAAATTTCCAATGGGATGGAGAGAATTAGAAGGGTTTTCAAATCGTTCTGATTATGATTTAAAGCAGCATCAAAAATATTCAGATAAAAGCATGGAAGTTATTAATGCAAATGGGAAAAAAATCTTGCCTCATGTTGTTTGCGAGCCAAGCTTGGGTGTTGAGAGAGCTTTATTAGTTTTTTTATTTGATTCGTATTTTTATGATGTTGGAAGGAAAAATGTTATTTTAAAATTAAATCCTAAATTATCTCCAATTAAAGCAGCTGTTTTTCCAATTGTTAAACAGGCAAAATATATTAAAATAGCACAAGATATTGTTGATGATTTGAAAGAAGAATTTAATGTTGTTTATGATAAATCAGGCTCAATTGGAAGAAGATATGCCAGAAATGATGAAATAGGAACTCCTTATTGTATAACTGTCGACGATAAAAGCCCAAAACAAAAAGACTGCACTATTAGAAATCGTGATGATACAAAACAAATAAGAGTTAAGATTTCTGATTTGCGCGGGGTTTTGAGGAAATTAATTAATGGTGAAATTAAATTTGAAAAAGCTGGGAAGCTGGTTGAGACAAGGGTGAAAAAATGAAAATTTTATATGGCGTAGCAGGAGAAGGATTTGGACATTCTTCAAGAGCATTAGTTATTGGCAATTATTTGAAAAAGAAGGGGCATGAGATTGTCATTATTACTTATTGTCAGGCTTATGATGTTTTGAAAAATAAATTTGATGTTTTTAAAGTTAAAGGTCTTAGTTTAATTTTTGAAAAAAGTGTCCTGAAAAAGAGAAAAACTATTGCTTATAATTTAGAGCATTTCCCAAAAAATTTGCTGAGATGGAGAAAGTTCCATAAATTAATGAAAGAGTTTAAGCCAGATTTATGTATTTCAGATATGGAGACTATTGTTCCTATGTTGAGAAATTGGTACAAACTTCCTTTAATATGCATAGATAATCAACATAGAATAACTAATTTAGAAATAGATGTTCCAAAAAAATATTCTAAGGATTATTTAATTGCGAGGGTGGTTGTTAATGCTTTTGTTAGAAAAGCAGATTATTTTATTGTTACAAGTTTTTCTGATGTTAGAATAAAAAAGGAAAATACGATTATTATTTCTCCAATTGTTAGGGATTCTGTAAAGAAATTAAAACCAAAATATGAGGGCAAGATTTTAGTTTATTTAACTAAAAAAGATAAAGGAATTCTGACAATTTTGAAAAATATCGACGAGGAATTTGTTGTTTATGGTTATAATAAAAATAAGAAGGAAAGGAATTTAGAATTTAAAATGAGAGAGAGTTTTTTAAAAGATTTAGCTAATTGCAAAGCAGTTATTGCAACAGCAGGATTTACTTTAATATCTGAAGCTATTTACTTAAAAAAACCTTATTTGGCCCTTCCTTTGAAAGGCCAGTTTGAACAAGCATTAAATGCTTTATTTTTGAAAAAAGCTGGTTTTGGAGATTATACAGAAAAGCTAAGTGAAAAAGATGTTGTTTATTTTTTGTATAATTTAGAAAAATATAAAAAGAAGTTAGAAAAATATAATCCAGATTATAATAAATTATATGAGGTTTTGGATAAAACAATAGAGGGGTTAAAAAATGAATAAAAGAAAAAGCTTTATTATTATATTGGTTTTTTTGTTGATAGTTGTAGGAATTGCTTTGTTGATAACTCTTAATATGGATTATTTTAAGGAAATTATTAATAATCATGTTCAGAAATATGGTTATGTTGGAATTTTGGTTTTTAGTTTTTTTGCTGATTTATTAGAACAGCCAATTGGGCCGGAAGTTCCTGCATCAATTGGAGTTTTATTTGGTTTAAATTTTATTTTAGTTATTATTTTTTCTGTAATTGGAAGTTATATGGGAAGTCTTGTTAATTTTTATATTGGTAGAAGATATTTAGGGCCAAGATTTGAAGCTGTTCGGAAGGAGAAAGTTGATAAAAAATATTATAAACTATTTAATAAATATGGGGGAGTTGCTTTAGCTTTAGCAGCTATTAGCCCGATTCCATGGGTTGCATTTTGTTGGTTAGCAGGAATTTTTAAAATGAAATTAAGGCAGTTTATTTTTTGGGGTTTAATTCCTAGGTTTTTTAGAATTTTTGGTATTGTGGGAGTTGTTTGGTATTTTAAGATTTTTTTGACGGGCTAGGTATAGGAAAACATCATAATATTTAAAAACATAAGAGAATATTTTAAAAAATGGCAGAAAAAGATTGCATTTTTTGCAAGATTGTGAGAGGAGAAATTGATTCAAAAAAAATTCTTGAAACAGAGAATTTTTTTGCAATTAAAGATGTAAATCCTAAGACAAAAGGACATAGTCTTGTGATTCCTAAAAAACATTTTAAAACTCTTTTAGATATGCCTTCTTCTTTATTTGGTGAATTTTTAGAAACAGCTAAAAAACTTGCTTTTAAGTTGTTAGATGAGGAAAAAGCAGAGGGTTTTAATCTTATTATGAATAATTATGAGGTTGCAGGACAGTTAGTTCCGCATGTTCATCTACATATTTTGCCGAGGACAAAAGGGGATGATTTTAGGATGGGTGTTTAATTTTCTATTGTCTAAAATTATAATATGGCTGCACCGAGAATTGAACTCGGGACCTCGAGCTTATGAGACTCGCACTCTACCACTGAGCTATGCAGCCAAAATTAGAAGCTAATTTTGATTTAAAAAGATTGTGAATATTTTTTATATTAATATCTTACAAGAATTCAAGTTTGAAAGATGAGTTTGTTCGCGCTAAATGAATCTGATATTTGGAGCTTAATGTTTATAACATTATAAGTAAATAATAAAATAAATAAGAAAGAAATAAAAAGCCAGTTTATTATATAATATAAAATGGGGATTAGTGGATTTGATATTTTAAATGAAAGTTTTTGGAGCAATCTTCCTCCTGAACTAATATCTAAAATAACTGGTTTAGTAACTATATTAAAAGTAACCGGAGTTGTTGTTATTGGTTATATTATATTTTTAATTATTAAATGGATATTAGGAATCAGAAGATATAAGAAAATAAGTGTTATTTATAAAAAAGTTAATATTATTGATAAAAAATTAGATTTGTTGCTGGGAAAGAGAAAATTAGAAGAATTAAAAGAAACTGAGATTAAGGAAACTAAAAAAGAAAAAAAGAGAAAGAGGAAAAGCTTTTCTAGTGTGTTTAGGAAGAAGTGATTTTATTTTTTTGAATTCTTTAAATTTTTCTTAATCGAAACATTTAAATAATCTACATTTGTATACATATGTATATGGAAACTACAATAAGGTTAAATCAAGATACAAAAGTAGAACTTGATCAATTCAAACAATATAAAAATGAAAGTTATAATGAATTAGTTAGAAAACTGATTTATATTGCAAAAATGTGCGAAAAAGAACCAAAATTAAGTCAAAAAACTATTCAAGAAATTAAAGAAGCAAGAGAAAAAATTAAAAAAGGAGAATTCTATACAGAAGAAGAAGCTAAGAAGATTCTTGGCTTATAAAATGTATAAGCTTATTTTTGAAAAAAGAGCTCTTGAGAGTTTGAACAAACTTGAGAAATTCATTAAAGAAAGGATTTGGAATAAACTTCAATTATGTAAGGAAGATCCTTTTAGATTTCTCGAACATTTAGAAGAAATTCGTGGATTTAAATTAAGGGTTGGGGATTACAGGGTAATAATTGATATTGATAATCAAACTAAAACTTTAAAGATATTAAAGGTGGGGCATAGGAGGAATGTTTATGGAAGATGACCCTTTGGGTAAATAAAAAGATTATTTAAATTTTTCTTAAAAATTGATGAGGTTTTTTATTTTGAAGTAATTCAGAGTATTTTGAAAAAGGATTAATCTTTAGAATGGTATTCCTTATCTATTGATTTAACCAAAATTTGTTCTTTTCCATCCTTTGTTTTTAAAACTAATTTTTCCAATTGATTATCCTTTGGGTCCTGAATAATTGCAGAAACAACTCTTTTTTGATTATATGCAATTTTAAAAGACCTTTGTAATGTATAATTAAATGTATGAAGAGTTGCTAAAATTCCTCCAACTATAGCTATCTTTGTTGCATATTTCCATGCTCTTAATTTTTGTTTATCGTTCATTTTCTCTTAAATGTTATCAGAACTCTCTCCCCATCGGGTAATTATTAAGAGGATTTGGCCTTTAAAAACCTTTTTACCCTTTAACCAACACAATTTCAATTGCAGAAACATGAATTCTCTTACCCTCTTTGTTTTCAAAAGCTTCACTTGAGATTTTAATATCTTTTACTTTAATATTTTCATCTTTAAGGAAAGTTCTCCTCGCAACTTCTGTAATATCAACTGCCTTTGATATGAATTTTCCTCTTGCAGAAACAATAACCTCTTCCTGATTTTTAGTTTTAAACTGTATTACAACTCCGGTTACATAGTTCATAAAAGGTTTTATTCCGACAAAGATTATATTATCTTTATCTGTTTTAGAAATTTTTTGTTCTGGTTTTTTTTCTAAATCTTTTTCTGATGTTCGTGTTTGTTCAGTTTCTTGTTTTTTTTCTATTTGTTCAGTTGGTTCTTCTGTTTTGTCCATTTTACTATTATTTACTGTTATCTTTATTTACTCTGAATTTCTCTCTTTTTAAGTCTTGTTATGTACCCTGCAATCTGATTTCTTATTTTTTTACTAGGCATTAATCCTTTAAGTATTTTTTTATTTTTTCCAAAATTATTGTTAAACTGGTTTTTTTCTTTTAATAATATTTTCGTAGTTCTTTTAACAAGTTTTGATTTTATTCTTCCCATAATTGAAATATTCAATCCTGGGTTTTTAAATATTGTTATTTTATATTTATTCTACAAAATATTAAGTTAATCAGATGAGTTGTTCTCTCTCAAGCAAATCATCTTTCGAGCTTAATCATCTCGTCTCTTGAACTTATATTCCTGTAAGCTTAGTGATGTCAATATTTAACTTGATTTTTATGTTGATTATGCTATCTTTTTAGCCTTCAAAATAGAAAAATATTTTTCTGCAAGTTCTTTGGCTTTTTTGCTTAAATCTCCAGTGTAAAGCATAAATGCAGGAAGGGGTATTTTTTGAGCGTTTGAGAGAAGTTTTTTTAAATCTGCTTCTGAAATCTTTTTTTTATCTTTTGCTTGAGTTAGGAAGTTTATTGATCCGAGATTTGAGTTTATTTGTATTATGCAGTTATATTCTTTTGCTTTGAAATCTTTTTCTTCAATAATCCTAAAGTTTCTATCAAGAATACCAATAATTTTCAGGACAAATTCTGATTTTGGTTTTTGTTTTTTTAGTTTTGTTTTTATAATTAGAGGGTTTTGGAATTCTGTTGGTTTTGCTGTTAAGGAAGTTTTTAAAACAGGCTTTATAATCTGCATTGTTGGTTTTTGTTTTTTAATTTGTTTAAGTTTTAGAATTTTAATTATTTCACTTTCTGGGACAAAGGCATATTTCCAAAAGATTTCCTCCTCTTTTTTAAAGCCTATTGCAAAATCCCTGATAGAACGAAGAGCGACTCTTATTGCAGGTTTTTGTTTGGAATCTTTAAGGATTTTCTTTTTTTTAAGTAAGAGAAAAGCTTCTGCTTCTTTTGGATGTAAAAATTTATAGAACTTTTCTAATTGTTGTTCTTGTCCATTTAAAAAATATAACGGGGAGCCTCCTACTTTTAGATGGCTTATTTTTATTGTTTTTTCATCTGCTAATTCTGATAAATATGCAGATACAAATAAAGAGCTTTGATTTATTTCTTTTGCTATTTGTATTGGCAGGCCAGGGCCTTTGCTTTTTAGAAAATCAGTTATCTTTTTGTGAATTTCATTAATTTCCATAAAAATTTTACATGAATTTAGTTAATAAAATTAATTGTACTAAACTTTTAGAAAAAGTTAACAAAAATGGTGTAATTTTATAATAACCAGGCTATTGTTGTTAATATCAAAATGCCTATGAAATTAAGAGTAAAAGCAAGAAGCATAAATGTAGTAGTTTTAAATTTGGTTACTCCTAAGAGTGAAACTCCTATTTCGTCTGGTAGAGGAGAGGCTATTATAAATCCTGCTATTCCTGGAATCAACCATTTAAATTTACTTTTTTTTATTTTTTCTATTTTGGTTTTTTTAATTATGGTTTCTATTTCTTTAGGAAGACCTTTTTTGAAAAAATTAAATATTAATAAATCTCCGAGCATAGTTCCAATAGCTCCGATAAAGGATACAATTAAAGGATTATAATAATTTGTAAATGAAATTAAAGAGGCTGTTGCAGGAGCGGCTGTAAAAGCATATCCAAATAATATTCCGGATATTAAAATTCCTATTATTCCAAAATTCCCCATTAATCCAATTAATTTAGTAAGCAGTCCTGAAAAAAATAAATAAAAAGCTATAATTATGCTTAATACTAATAAAATCCATTTTTGATGATTTTTCATTTTCCCCTTTTTTATATTTTTTATTTATAATTTTACAAAATGTTAAGTTATGTAGATGAGTTCATTTAGCGAGAGCTTTTCATTTTTAGAACTTATGTTCTTGTAAGCACAAAAAATCAAATAGATTTTCTTGGGATTAATGATATTGAATTAAGTTACTTATAATTAAGGCTTTATCCAGCTTATTTCAAAATAAGTTATGTCTTGTTGAGAATCAATGATTGCTATTAATAATTTTTTCCCTGTTGAGTGGGCAATCCTGTTTTTAGAAAGAAAATCTTTTAGATTTATTTTATTTTTGTTTGTGAGTATATCAAGCAACCACTTCGCGTGCAAGGGGCTCTTCCCCTTCCTTAACCCTGAGTTTTTTTTATAAACTCTGAATTCTGCTCCAAATTTGAGGGCGGTTTTTACAATATATCCTTTTTTTCTTAAGTCTTTGAAAACAAGGTAATTGTTTTTTTCTTTATTATTTAGTTTGATTTTTTTCTTAGATTCTGCTTTTTTTAATTCAACTAAAAAAAGAGCCTCATACTTAGTATAGATAATTTTTCCTGATTTTTTTTCTCCAAATCTGCTTTTGTTTTCAAGACTAAAAGCCTGTTGTGAGTTTGATGTCAGGTTTGGATGTATTTGAATCATGTTTATAATATGAAGATAAGTTATTTAAAAGTAACTGAGAGCATAGCTTTTAAAAATAACAAATTACTGATAGATATATGAAAATTAATTTTAAGAAGATAGAGAAAAAATGGCAGAATAGATGGGAGAAGGCAAAATGTTTTCGGGTAAAAGAAGGAAAGAAAAAGAAATATTATGTTCTTGAAATGTTTCCATACCCTTCTGCTTTTGGTTTGCATATGGGGCAGGCCTTTAATTATACTATTGGAGATATTTTTGCTAGATTTAAAAGAATGAATGGATTTAATGTTCTTTATCCTATGGGCTTTGATGCCTTAGGTTTGCCTGCAGAAAATGCTGCGATTAAAGCAAAATCTCATCCAAAAAAATTTACAGAAAAAGCTATAACTAATTATGTTAAACAAATGAAAGAACTTGGGTTAAGTTATGATTGGTTTAGGATAGTTAAAACTTGCGAACCAGAATATTATAGGTGGAATCAGTATTTCTTTTTGAAATTTTTGGAAAAAGGATTGGTGTATAGGAAAAACGCTCCTGTTAATTGGTGTCCTAAATGCAAGACAGTTTTAGCAAATGAGCAAGTTCATAATGGGAAATGCTGGAGGCATGAGGGTACAAAAGTTGAGATTAAGCAATTAGAGCAATGGTTTATTAAAACTACAAAATATGCTGATGAATTATTAAAAAAAGCAAAAGGTTTGCAATGGCCTGATAGAATTAAAAAACTTCAGAAAAACTGGATTGGAAAATCTTTTGGAACTGAAATTAATTTTAAGGTTGGTGATGAAAAATGGCCTATTTTTACAACTCGTCCTGATACTATTTTTGGAGTTACATTCATGGTTATAAGTGCCCAACATCCAAAATTAATGGAAATTGTTACTAAGGATAAGAAAAAAGATGTTGAGGAATTTTTAAAGAAAATTAAATCAGTTTCTGAAAAAGGAATGGAGGATTTGGAAAAGCAAGGAGTTTTTACAGGAAGTTATGCAGTTAATCCTATTAATAATAAAAAAATACCTGTTTATGCTGGAAATTTTGTTGTTGCTGGTTATGGAAGCGGGATGGTTATGGCTGTTCCTGCACATGACCAAAGAGATTTTGAATTCGCAAAAAAATATAAAATTCCGATTAAAGAAGTAATTTCTGGTGGGAATATTAAGGAAAGAGCTTATACTGATGAAGGAATAATGGTTAATTCTGGCAAGTTTAATGGCAAGGGAAGTGAAAAAGCCAAAGAGGAGATAACTGATTTTTTGATAAAAAAGAAATTAGGAAAGAAAACTATTCAGTATAAATTTAGAGATTGGTTAGTTTCAAGGCAGAGATATTGGGGGACTCCTATTCCAATTATTTATTGTGAAAAATGCGGGGCTGTTCCTGTTTCTGAAAAAGATTTGCCTGTTAAACTTCCTGAAAAAGCTGTGTTTGGGAAAGGCAACCCTCTTGCTGCAAATAAGAGTTTTGTTAATGCAAAATGTCCTAAATGTGGGGAAATAGGAAGGAGGGAAACAGATACTATGGATACTTTTTTTGATTCAAGTTGGTATTTTTTGAGATATTGTGATAATAAAAACAATAAACAAGCTTTTGATAAGGGGAAAATAAAATATTGGATGCCTGTTGACCAGTATATTGGAGGAGCAGAACATGCTACAATGCATTTAATTTATGCAAGATTCTTTATAAAAGCATTGAGGGATTTAGGATTTTTGAATTTTGATGAGCCTTTTATTAAGTTATTTAATCAAGGAATGTTGCGAGGGCCTGATGGAGAGAAAATGTCAAAGTCAAAAGGAAATGTTGTTTTACCTGAGACTGTTTCAAAAAAATACGGAATTGATACTGCAAGATTGTTTTTAGTTTCTGTAGCAAGCCCTGATAGTGATTTTAATTGGAGTGAAAAAGGAGTTCAAGGAAGTTTTAAATTTATTAATAGAGTCTTTGATTATTTTGATAAAGCTAAGTTTGGAAAGTCTTCTTTGAGAATTGAGAGTAAAATGAATAAAACAATTAAAGAAGTGACAGAAGATATTGAAAATTTTAGATATAATTTAGCCGTGATTAAATTAAGGCAATTATTTGAGAGTTTTGAACAAGAAATTAGTAAAAAAGATTTTGGGAGTTTTTTGAAAATGCTTTCTGTTTTTTGTCCCCATATTGCTGAAGAATTGTGGTCTGGGGTTGGAGGCAATGGTTTTATTAGTTTAGCTGAATGGCCTGTTGCTGATGAGAAGAAAATAAATAAGAAATTTGAGAGAGAAGAGGAAATTTTAAGTATAACTGTTAACGACATAATTAATATTAAAAGGTTAGCAAGGATAAAAAAACCTAAAACTTATATATATCATATTCCCAAAGAAACTTACTTATTTAAAAACAATGAAAATTTTTTAGCTACAGCTAGTGGTTCTATTATTGTTACTTCTTTTGCTGTTAATGATAAGAAGAAGTATGACCCTGAAGGAAAAGCTAAGAAAGCTAAACCTGGGAAACCTGCTATTTATTTGGAGTAAGTAAAGTATAAAAAGTTAAAAATATATTTAAAATAAGAAATAAAATTAAAAGGAGGTGATTGATATGGCAGATATGTTAGCAACTTTAGTTGGGTTGGGAGTTACTACCATGGTTCTTCTTGCTATTGGGTTTTATGTATATGTTGCTTTAGCATGGATGACAATTGCTAAAAAATTAAAGAATAAATATTCTTGGTTAGCATGGATACCTATTGCAAATTTCTTTTTAATAGCAATGCTTGCAAAAAAGAAATGGACCTGGGGATTTATAATTTTAGTTCCAATAGCTAATATTGTATTTGCTCTTATATGGGCATGGAATATTTTTGAGCAAAGAAAATATCCAGGATGGTTGGCTTTAATTCCTATTTTAGGATGGGTTCCTTTTATAGGTTGGATTGCAACTTTAGGGTTTTTAGTAGTCGTTGGATTAGTTGCTTGGAAAGACCGTTAATTTTTATTTTTATATTTAATTTAAAACCACATTCTTTAGAATGTGGTAATATTTAGTGTATCTCTAATATGAATCTCTTAATCTCCTTATTGTATGCGCCCTGTTTTTAGAGTTATGAAACCATACCTTTAGGGTATGGAGGATTTCATTTAAGAAAACTTTATTAAAGTAGATATCATGGATAAAATAAGAAAAGGAGGAAAGTTTGATGAGAGTTGCTATTAATGGTTTAGGAAGGATTGGTCGTTCAGTACTAAAAATTGCTTTAAAAAAAGGAGTGAATGTTGTAGCTGTAAATGATTTAACAGACACAAAAACTCTTTCTTATTTAATGAAATATGATTCTGTTTATGGAAATTATGATAAAAAGATTGTGATTGGGAGAGATTTTATTAAAATTAATAATAAGAAAATATAGATTTTGGCTGAGCCTAATCCTGTAAAACTTCCTTGGAAAAAACTTGGAGTAGATGTTGTAATAGAGTCAACAGGTGCTTTTGTGGATGAAAGTTATAAGCACTTGAAAGCAGGAGCAAAAAAGGTTGTTATTTCTGCACCCTCTAAAAAATGTGATATTACAGTTGTTCCTGGAGTTAATGAAAAGGATATAAAAAAGAAAAACAGGGTTGTTTCAATGGCTTCTTGCACAACTAATTGTCTTGCACCTGTTGCTAAAGTACTTGAAGATTCATTCGGCATAAAAAAAGGATTTATGACAACTGTTCATGCATACACTCCTAATCAGAAAATTCTTGATTTTCCACATAAAAAACTAAGAAGAGGAAGGGCAGGGGCAATAAATATAATTCCAACAACATCTGGAGCAACCATAGCTACATGCAAAGTCATACCAGAATTAAAGGGAAAGATGGATGGCTTAGCTCTAAGGGTTCCAGTAGCTTGTGGCAGTATTGTTGATTTTGTTGCAGAACTAAAAAAGAAAGCAACAGTGCAGCAAGTAAATAATGCATTTAAGAAAGCAGCAAATGGAAAAATGAAAGGAATTTTGCAATATAGTGAAGATGAGCTTGTTTCTTCAGACATTATTGGTAATCCAAACTCATCAGTTGTTGATGGTCTTTCTACTCAAGTAATAGGGAACACTGTCAAAGTTCTTTCTTGGTATGATAATGAGTATGCATATGCATGCCGAATGGTTGACTTGTTGAAGATGCTGAAGTAGGCGAATTTCGGCAGGGGTATTTATTCTTAAACCAAAAATTTATAATAGGTTTTCTCTTTGTTTTTATATAAAAGAGGCAAAATGAATAATATTTACGATTTAATTATTATTGGAGCAGGGCCAGCTGGGATGACGGCCGCTATTTATGCTGCTCGTAGGAAAATAAAATTTTTAATTCTTAGCTTGGATATTGGTGGGCAAATGGGTTGGAGTTCTGAAGTTGATAATTATCCTGGAGTGCCTGATATAACTGGTATAGAGCTAACTAAAAGATTCAATGAGCATATGAAAGATTATAATATAAAATTAAAATTAGGAGAAGTTATAAAATTAAGCAAGAGAGGAAAAGTTTGTGTTATTAAGACTAAAAAAGGAATTTATGAAACTAAAGCAGTTATTATTGCTTGTGGTAAAAAACCTAGAAAACTTGAAGTGCCAGGAGAAGAAGAGTTTACTAATAAAGGAATTAGTTATTGTGCAACTTGTGAAGCTCCCCTTTACAAGAACAAGATAGTTGTAGTAGCCGGAGGAGGAAATTCTGGGCTTGAAGCTGCTTTATTTCTTGCAAAACATGCAAAAAAAGTTTATATTTTAGAAATGCAGCCAAAATTAGGAGGAGAGCCTTATTTAAAAGATAAAGTTCTGGCTGATAAGACAATAGCGGTTATAACTGGTACTAAGATAAAAGAAGTTTTAGGAAATAAGTTTGTTTCTGGATTAAAATATGAAAAAGAGGGTAAAGAGCAAACACTGAAAACGCAGGGGATTTTTGTTGAAATTGGTTTAATTACAGAAGTTGGTTTTACAAAAGTTAAGAAAAATAAGTGGAAAGAAATTATGATTTTTAGAAGTACAAAAACACATGAAGAAAATATGACAAGCTTGCCTGGAATTTTTGCAGCTGGAGATGTTACTGACATTCCATCAAAACAAATTATTGTTGCAGCAGGTGAGGGTGCTAAAGCTGCTCTTGCAAGTTTTGATTATATAAATAAGTGGAAGTAGAAATTTAAAAATAAGTAAAAACAAATAAAAAAGTTTAAATGAAAATCCTAAAAGAGAAAGATATTAGGGCAGTAGAAGAAGCAATTAATTTAATCTGGAATGAGGAAGTCAGGAAAATATTTGCGAGTGGACAAATTGAAAAGATTGAAGTTGCTTTATTTGATTCTGAGAAAGTTTACTTATTTTCTAAGAGAGAGGGTATAAGGAGTTTTAAGAAGGTGAGGAAGTCAGTTTTAGATTATAATATTTACAAGTATAAGCATAAGGGGAAAATTGGCGATAAATGTTATGGTATGGGGGGTGGCAATCCCCTCCAGGGTTTTGATAAAATTTTGAAAAATAGAAATTTCTTTTTTATTCCTCCTATGACTGAATTTATAAAAATACAAAAGAGAAATAAGAATAAGAACCCCTGGCAGACTAAAGAAGGATATATTTATACGATAATCCACGAGTTCGGTCACGAGTACTTTTCTATGCACTCTAATATAAAAGAGAAAAGTAGGGGATTGATAAAAAGGGCATTAGAATCTTATAAAGGTAGGAAAAAAGAGATTAAGAGATTACCATTAAGACCCCACTCTTTGCATGAACTTTTCGCAGCTCTGACAGAAATTTATACAGCCAAAACTTTTAAATCAAAGTATTATAAAGACCTGAAAAAATTTATGCAGAAAAAATTAAAGAAAATTTTGAAATCTAAGAATGGTCCTGAAGAATGTTTTGATGACGAACACAAATACGCATATTCCCTAGCATTACTTTATATAAATAAATATATTGATTGGTATAAAAAATTATTGAAGGAATTTTGAAAATGAAAACCCTTTCTGATTTTAATTTTAAGAACAAAATAGTTTTATTAAGAGCTGATTTAAATTCTGATGTTCATAAAGGCAAGGTTTTGATTGGTGAAAGAATAAAGCAAAGTGCTGAAACAATAAAGCTTTTGAAAAGGAAAAAAGCTAAGATTGTTGTGATTGCTCATCAGGGAAGACCTGGAAAAAAAGATTTTTTAAGCTTAAAACAACATGCTAAACTGCTGAACAGGTTTGTGAAGGTTAAATTTGTCGACGATATTTTAGGCAAGAAAGCTGAAAAAGAAATTGAGAATTTGAAGAATGGAGAGGCAATACTGCTTGAGAATATCAGAAAGCTTAAAGAGGAGTTTAAACCTGGAAAAAACAAGCTGGTGAAATTCTTTATTAATTTATGTGACCTTTATGTTAATGATGCTTTTTCTGTCTGTCATAGAAAACAAACTTCTATTGTGAGTTTTCCTCATTATATGAAAAATTGTGCTGGTCCTCTTTTGGAAAGAGAAGTTAAAGCACTTAAGAAAATTAAAATTAAGAAAGCATTATTTATTTTAGGAGGAGCAAAACCAGAAGATAATATTAAACTGCTTGGCAAGAATAAAGTGCTTGCTTGTGGATTGTTCGGGCAATTGTGTGTTATAGCAAAAGGGAAAAATTTAGGAGCTCAAAATAAGTATTTGAAAGATGAGCTTTATTTGGTAAAGAAATTAAAAAAGAAATTAAGAAATGTTGAAATTCCTGTTGATTTTGCTATTAAACAAGGAGGAAAAAGAAAAGAATTACCTTTAGAGAATTTTCCAAGCAAATATGAGATTTTTGATATTGGTTTTGAAACTATGAAAAAATATGTTGTAGAGATTAGGAAAGCTAAAATAATTTATATGAAAGGGCCTGCTGGTTATTGTGCTGATAATAAGTTTTGTAAGGGAACTTTTGCAATTTTGCGGGCGATTGCAAAAAATAAAGGTTTTTCTTTAATTGGAGGAGGGCATCTTTCTGATGCTATTGAGATGTCTGGAATTAGCAAGAAAAATTTTAGTCATATAAGTTTAAGTGGAGGAGCTCTGCTTAGTTATATTGCAGGTGAGAATCTTCCTGGTTTAGATGTTTTGAAATAATAACCTTTATAATATTGAGTTCTTTCTTTAATTTAATTAAAAGGAGGTAAAAATGGCACAAGTAAATCCAAGTCAGGTGCAAGCAACAGAAGCAAAACCAGTTACTGAAGTTAAAGCAGACCAACAAGCACAACCTGTGGAAGGAATTAAGTGGTATAGAAAGTGGTGGATATGGTTTATTGCAGCAATAGTAATTGTTGGTGCAGGGGTTGGAATATATTATTGGTTGGCTTAGTGATGAGCTCTAAGGATTAAATGAAATTTGATATAATTAGCTTTGGTAGTGCGGTGGTTGATGTTTTTGTTAACACCGACATCAGCGAGAGAAAAAATTTTATTAGCTATCCTATTGGATCTAAGATTTTAGTAAAAGATTTAAAATTTGATGTTGGTGGTGGAGGGACAAATACAGCAGTTGCATTTTCTCGTTTTGGGTTAAAAACTGGTTATATTGGCAAAATCGGGGATGATAATGATGGAGAAGAAATTTTATCTGTATTAAAAAAAGAAAAAATTAAATTTTTTGGAAAAATAGAAAAAGAATCAATAAGCGGTTACTCAATTATTTTAGATAGTAAAGAAAAAAACAGAACTATTTTGACTTACAAAGGGGTTAATGATAATCTTTCTTTAAATGAAATTCCTAAAATAAAAACCAAATGGCTTTATTTATCGTCGATGTTAGGAAAAAGTTTTGAGACTCAGAAAAAACTTGCTCAAAAACTAAAGAAAGAAGGAACAAAGATTGCTTTTAACCCAAGTTCTTATTTGATTAAAAGAAAAGATTTAAAACCTGTTTTAAAATTATGTGATGTTTTAATATTAAATAAAGAAGAAGCGAGAATGTTGACTAAAGATAAAGATTCCTTACTTGGTTTACATAAATTAACTGGGGGAATTGTGGTTATTACTGATAAAAATAAGTTAATAAGTTGTTATGATGGTGGGAAAAAATATCCTCTAATGCCAAATAAAATTAAAGTTGTTGAAAGAACAGGAGCAGGAGATGCTTTTGCAGCAGGATTTGTTGCAGGGCAAATTGTTGGGAAAAGCATAAAAGATAGTTTAAGGCTTGGCTTGCGAGAGAGCGAATCTGTAATTAAATATTTTGGAGCTAAGAATAATCTTCTGAAATTTAAATTAAAATGATTAAGCTAAATAAAATTCTAATAAAAAATAAAGCATTGTTTTTAGCTTATGATCAAGGACTTGAACATGGACCAAGTGATTTTAATGACAAGAATGTTGACCCTTCTTATATCCTAAAAATAGCAAGAAAAGGCAAGTATACTGGAATTGTTTTGCAAAAAGGAATAGCTTTAAGATATAAAAATGAAATTAAAGTTCCACTTATCCTGAAATTAAATGGAAAAACTAATTTGTTTAAGGGCGAGCCAATTGCAAGGCAGTTATGTACTGTTAAAG
>SDBS01001884.1_pt1 | contig 21117 bp, 18 predicted proteins | sample 2277091 | NCBI WGS metagenome assembly SDBS01 (sample SAMN10404972, study PRJNA504765) | marine sediment metagenome | isolation source: marine sediment core GS10_PC15, 163 cmbsf | place: Arctic Ocean: Southern Knipovich Ridge | collected 2010 | reverse complement strand
GTATATATACATGAAATGACTACAAAAACAATTTCAATTAAAGAAGACGTTTATGATTTGTTAAAATCTATTAAGAGAAAAAATGAAAGTTTCAGTGATCTTCTTAAAAGATTGACAATTAAACAAAATTCTTTCAAAATACTAGAAAAAATAGCTGGAACTATGGATCTCGGGAACACAAACGAATTAATAGATGATATCAGAAAAAAGAGGGAAAATTGGAGAGTATGATTATTTTAGACACTGATGTATTAATTAACATTTTAGATAAGAAAACTCCGTTACGTAAAAAAATCTTAGATAAGATTAGAGACTATTCTAACGAGGAAATTGTGACTACATCCTTAAATTTGGAGGAGTTTCTTTATGGTTCATTAAATAGAGGTATTAAGATTGAAACCAATCACGCATTATTACAATTGGAAATCTTACCATTCACTAAAGAAAATGCAGTAATTTCTGCGAATTTAGAGGTAAAATTAGAAAAATTAGGGTCAAAAAAACCACGGGGTGATGTTATGATTGCCTCTATTGCAATCCAACACGAGGCTTTTTTGTTTACATTGAATTTAAAGCATTTTCAAATTATACCGGAGTTAAAGTTATTATATATTTGATCAAAATCTAATGGATAAACATGAGAGCCCGCCGTCCATCTTTTTGAATTCGGACATTTCCAGCTCGATAATGTTATATCCTAGCTCCAATATTGATTTTTTTGTTTTTTCATAGCCTTTTGGTATTAGAATAAAGTCATTGATTCTGACACAATTAGCAGCATAAATTTCATCTTCTCCGACCTTAATTCGATTGTAATTTTCAAATAATCGGTTTTCCGTAAATTCACCAGAGACCAATAAGTTATTATCTCCAATGTAATTTATACCAGATTTCAAGTGCAGAAAATTTATTAAATTAACAGTTGAACATTTGAATCCATGGTTTTTGAGAATAATAGTTAGCTGTCTTGCACCTTCGACATTGGTTCTCTGAGATATTCCAATATAATAGTGATTTTCTATTCTCATGACATCACCACCATCCAAAGTGCCGGGATCATTAATGTATTCGATATATTCGTAATATTTTTCGAGCACTTTGTTAATTACAAATTCCTCCCCCTTACGACTTTTTGCCCCAGGATTGGTAATTATTGCTACTTTTTTATTTACGACTGCTGTATCTTCAACAAATGTCGAATCGGGAAAACTTTCATCAGGATCAAGAATAATAAGTTCCAAACCGCACTTTTTCAGTGCATCTATATATTTTAAATGTTGATCCATTACTCTGATGTAAATAGGTTTTCCAAGGTTCGAAGTGGTTAAACCTTCGCTGAAGTTCATACAAGGTTTTCGTACAATAGCTCTTGAAAACATTTTTTTCTACAAATTGTTTGTTAATAAAAATAAGTAATGGCTGATTAGGTTATGGTGGGTTTATTATCTAAAAAACTCTTTTTTTCCTTAGATTTTTTTTAGAATGAAAGCATCATAATTACGACGTTTTATTAATTCTACAGATAATGAAAGTTCTTGAGCGAAAACCCTTGGATCTACTGAGTCTGGATGGTCATTATCTCCACTTTCTCGTATCCAAACTGACATTTCGCGATTTGGTTCGAAAATACATATAGAACCATTTTTTTTTAAAACTCGTTCACATTCTTCTAAAGTCGCTTTTTTGTCCCCAAAATGATGAATCGCACCTTGTATAAATATAGAGTCAAAAAAGGAATCCTCAAATGGCATCTTTTCAGCTCTAAAATGAGTAAATTTTATCAAGTGCTCTACCTTTGCTTTTTTGGCAGACTTTAACCAATCTTGTTTTGCATATTTAGATTCATCATCTTCAGGTTCTCCGGTAATTATAGAAAAATCATTAAGAGCTAGGATTATTGCCATATTGGCTTTTCCCGTTCCTACATCCAATATTTTTGCATCCTTATCTAAATTTAAGCTTTGAATCACAGGGTTAGTTTCATTAAAAACGAAAACAAATTCGTTTCCCAATAACTTCTTTACTTTTTCAATGTTCATTCTATGTGCCTCTTACCTATGGCTAATAAATTATAATATTCTATTAATTCTTTGAGTTTTCTTTAGAATCCTCCATGGTTTGCTAAAAATAACTAAGAAAAAAAGAAAAAAATTTCAGAACTCTTGATATGCACTATTTTGATGAATTTCTAACTATAGGTTGACCTAAATTATAAATCCCTCGATAATACATGCATTACGTTGGTAAATCCCATCCCTGGTTGACCTAATGTATGTTGGAACGCAATATCTAGATTTTCATCAGGTACCTGGCGTTTTGCGACTTCTTTGTCTTTTCGAATCTGGTAGGTAATTTCTGCAATCTGTCTGATGCCCGTCGCACCTAAAGGGTGACCAACTGAGAGTAATCCGCCACTTGGGTTAATTGGAAGATCACCATCAATATCAAAGACACCGTCTCTTAACATGGTAGCAGCTTCCCCTTTTTTCTTGTCGGCAAATCCGAAATCCTCATAGTGAACAAATTCACTTACGCTAAAACAATCGTGACATTCTCCAAAACCGTGCTTGAAAAAATCTTTGGGTTCAACCCCTGCCATTTTAAACACTTTTTGGGCAGTGTCGTGATCAGTAAAAATACCCGGAGGATAACCTCTTCCTAATGCACCACCAAAATTGCTGCCCATAGCGGAGGATTTTACCCATACTGGATCTTGAATGTTATATTTTCTTACCATATCTTCACTCATTAGAATAACGGCAGCGGCTCCATCGGTTCTGGGACAGCATTGACTTCTAGTTAGAGGATCATTTATCATTACATCATTTAATACTTCATCTACTGTCATCGGTTTTTGAAATTCTGCCTTGGGGTTTTTAGAACCATTCTTTCGGCTTTTTACAACAACTCGGGCAAAGTCTTCCTTTGTGGTTCCAAACATTTTCATATGACCTTTTCCCATAAACGCAAATCCAGCTGGCATATTTCCTGATGCACCACCACCTGAAGGTCCTCTAGGACCGGCCATCCAAGCTTTTGCTTCTATTTGGAACCTTGTCCCACCACCGACCAATCCCATTGACACATTCTTCATTTTTTCAATTCCCATTGCCATTACACAATCGCTCATTCCTGCAGTAATATCCATATAAGCTAAACGAAATGCATTAGAACCAGAACTACAAGCGTTAACAACACGTGTTATCGGAATTCCAATCATTCCAGCTTCATTCATAATTTCATGGCCCACTCCAACTCCACCTGTTGTGCCGTAATAACAACTTTGGACGAGTTTTCGATCAATGGTGGCATTTTCAAGAGCTTCATTTACTACAGGTCTGCCAATTTCATTGTATAATAATGTATCATGCCTTCCAAATGGAGAAATACCCGCTCCAATAACTGCTACATTTTTCATTTTTCAATCCTCCACCAATTTAAAGATAGTATATTTATCGTTAGGAACCATTTCAACTTTCTTTCCAATATCTAGTTTATTAAAATCGTCGACATCAAAAGTGCAAGAAACTCCTATGGCATCTTCGCCATTTTCTGATGGTACTCTCACACTTCCAAATGCACGTTGTACATCTTCTCCTTTCTTCTTATATGTGGTCGACCAAGTTATAATCGTTCCTTTTGTTTCAAACAAAATTTGACTAAATTCTGTTCCTTGACATTTATTGCAATACGTCCTTGCAGGATATCTAATATTCCCACAATTATTGCATTTAATTCCATTGAACTTGTTATTGATAAAAAACGGCACATGTGGCCTTGTCATTTCATACGACATATAGTTTTACCTTCATTTTATAGATTAAATAATCAATATTGTACAAAAATACAAAAAACTTCGTAAAATATTATGAAGTTTAGAATTTTAATTATTTTTGTTTGATATGTAATCAAATATTGAAATAACTTGATAAAATAAATAATTACATATTGGGAATTTCCAATTAAAAAAGATAAGTTTTGTATTTAACTGCAAATTTATGGCGGAGTAACTTCGGAAGTAAATAGATTTTTTTTATAACATTACAATTAGGAATTATGAATTCTGGTTTGAAAGATAACAAATTATTGGTTTATTGGAATTTTGATAAAATTGATGATAACGGTTTAATTTTGGAACACGTTTCAAACGAAAAGGATTCAGTCATTGGTTATGGCGATCTATTAAAAGGAGTTAAGGGAAATGCGCTCCGTATTGATGGTTATACAACACATATAAAAATTCCCAATAATAGAATGCCAAAAAGTTTAACACAGTTAACAATTAGTGCTTGGATTGCCAATGGAGCCCATCCTTGGGCCAATGCCCCAATTATCGAAAATCTTAATGAAGCAGAAGGGTTTTTTTTTGGAGTAAATGCAGAAAATTTTATTCTCCTCATAATTAAGTTGAATGGTGAAAAATATTCAGTTCAATCGAAAATTCAATTACCAAATTTTAAGTGGGCTCATATTGCAGGTGTTTTTGATGCCAAAAAGGGATTAAGTCTTTATTTTGATGGTGAATTAGTTGAAACAACAAAATTTGATTTTATTCAAGATAGTATAACTATCCCAGATGATGAATTTTCAATCGGGCGTGCAAAAATAGACGTTAAACCTACTTTCGGCGTAGGACCCATGAATTTGGATACTCCAATTTACTTGGATGCAATAATTGATGAACTTAAAGTTTTTGGCACGGCGTTATCTGGTGAAGAAATTAAAGTGGAGTTCTCAAAAATCCAATCCTTTGATGATCCTGATTTCGAAAAACGCGGGCTTCCGACTGTATCTGAAAAGAATAAGCGATTTGGTGCTTTTTATACAACCTTAAAATACTATAAAGAGTGGGATCGCTTATGGAGGGTTCGTGATCACGCTGATGTTGTTGTTACGTTCGATGACAGTTCCAATAATTTTGTTTTTTGGCGGGGATTGAATTATATTCCTGCTTGGACTTGCACAAAAAATATTTGGTATACCAACGAATTCAACGAAACTTGGCCAGAAGATGAACCTAAAGGGCGCTGTTCCGAACCCATGAGTGATAAACAATGCAGAACATCCCATGTAAGGATCATTGAATCAAACGATGCTCGTGTTGTCGTCCATTGGAGATATGCTTTGATTGACAATATGTACCAACATGCAAGAGTTGATGAATTGACGGGATGGGGGGATTGGAGTGATGAATATTATGTAATATATCCGGATGGTGTAGGAATTCGTGACATAAACCTTCATAGTTCCCAACCAATGGAGCCCCACGAATTTCAAGAATCAATTGTTATCTTAGGGGAAGGACTAAAACCTGAAGATGCCTACAACACAAAAGCGGTTACTTTTTTCAATTTGAAGGGTGAATCCCATACGTATGACTGGAGTAATGGTTCTCCTATGTTCTTTATGGAGCCAAGGAACAAAAATATCGAAATTATTAATACCAAATCCGATAATGTGCCTTTTTTCATAATACCTGACGGCCCTTGTATTACAGCTAATAAGTTTTTTTGCGGTAAAAAGCGGCGAAATCCATCATTTAGCCCCTATGGATCATTTCCCAAGGAATTTCGAGAGAAATATTCAAAATGGCCTTGGTGGGCAGCGTGGCCCGCATTACTGCACTCGGATGCAACAGTGGCAAGGACGACCGATCGTATGTCACACACTAATGTCTCAAGTGGCGCTGAATGGGAGGATTATGAAGTTGGTGAAAATCTAAGGAGGCGTATAATGCTGCATGGGATGTGGCCAAAAACTTTCCTAAATGATTTGCCTCAGTTAGGAAAATCCTGGTTAAAAGCCCCTGAGATAAAAATAGAGTCCAAACACTATGAAAATGAAGGTTATTTTAAGCACGAACGGGCATATCATTTCAAATTAGCGGATCCACAAACAGTAAATCCCCTTGAATTCACTATTAACGCGAGCGAAGATAATCCTCTTGTGAATCCAGCTTTTGTTATTAATAATTTGGATGGTGATATTGAATTGTTTATTAATGGAAAATCAATTTCGAGAGGGAAAAATTTCAGATATAGCACAGTTAATACTATAAATGAAAGTAAAATTGTCATTTGGATAAAGTTTACAGCAATAAAACCTTGTAACTTTGAAATAAAACCAGAGGTGTGATCTAATTGGAAGATGTTCAAGATATTATATCAAAATTATCAAATCATGAATTAATGAAAGAGGACCTCGAAGGTTTCCTTAATTCTTTAACGTGGTATGTCAATCAATCAGGATTTGCAGAAGACGAGATTTATGGATGGAATAAACAAGTTCAGTTTATTTTAGAAGACTCTGAGGATTTTTTCTTTTCTGTGAAAGAGCCGTTGTCTGATCATCCGGTTCTAACAGTTAATTATGGCAGTGTCAAATCGCCACATACAATGATAAAGACTGATACTGACATATTGATGGGTTTACTATGTAGACGAATTCGGTATTCCAGTTTAAATCCCGAATCGTATGTAGTAGAAGGTGATTTCTTCAATTATCAGCTGTTTTTGATTTTGATGAATATGATGCTTTATGAATTGAAATGAAAAAATCACATTTTTTCCCAGTTGATAAATTCTAAATAAAAAATTTTCTTATAATCGATCTTGATAAATTTCTTTTTCTATACTATCCCATTCTTCTGATGTATCACCAAAGGCACCTTCCAAATCATCTATGTGACGTCTCTTTTTGATTTTTTCCTCCCCCATTAGCAATCTTTGAATCAATTCAGGAAAAGTTTCGTTCTTTTTTTTCTTGTTTTTCAACCGATCGTATAATTCTTTAGGTAATGAGATCGTTTTTTGAGTCATATTATAATAATATAAAGCAGGATAATAAAGATCTACAGGAATTTTTGAAAAAATTTTCTTTTACCATAAGTATATTTCTTTTTTTTCCAGTCCCCAAATTTCAAAAATTATCTCAAATATTTCATAATATGCACTTAGAGGGAGAAACCATTAAATGGTCTCCGAGGGTTCCGCAGCATAAGATCCGTGTGCTGTATGAGAAGGACGCTCAAGGAATAATCGACGAAGAATTAATAGATGAAGTCGCTTTCAGTTTTTTTGCACGCTGCAGTGATATCCTAATTGTTACTGAGGCATCTGTCGGTCGAGTTAAATGTCCGAAGTGTGGAACAATAATAAAGCATAAATGGGATAAAAAAGAACTGATGCGATGTAAAAATTGCTCTTGGGGGATGACATGGGGTATTTATTTCAAGAGTTATCAAAGAAAACAACTCCACGGAGGTGGAGCGTTTAAAGCATTTGAAATATTTGTCAACGAATTACCGAAAGCCCGAAATGCCCGTGAGAAAATGTTAATAATAGATAGATTGATTCACGAAGCACATCAGTGGGATAATCCTAATTTAACAGAAGAAGTATTTACTCGCCCCGCTGCAGTTAATATCATTAGTGGTAAATTGAACCAAGTTAGGAAGTTTTTAATTGATTTGTCAATAGGTCCGGAACGGAAGGATAATCATGATAAATGGAAGGAAAGGGAACTAACTTGGGAAAAATACTCGGAAAATAAGAAAAAAGAATTAGAAGCTGCTAAAAAATCTAAAATGAAAGAGTAAAAGAGTAAATTGTGCTTTTCCATTATTTCAATTCATATTTCTTTATTATTAGATCTTCGAAAACCTGAATCAAATCGACTATCAATTTCGAAGGGAACCACATCACAAGTTTCTTGATAGAAAGTAAGCATTTTCTCCTTTAAATCTAAGAGGATTTTTGAATAATAAGGATCGTTAACAACATTATTCAATTCACCTGGATCTCTTTTAAGATCATAAAGTTCGTCCAATTCATAAAGACGCCGATTATATTTATAATCCTTCGTCCTACACATTGTGGCTTTTGTATGATAAGGACCATCATCTGTAATTTGCCAACGTAAACGAGGCCAGTATAGAGATTCAGTTGGATCTTTCATTCTTGCTAAAGACTCATTTTCCATTGCTTGTTTTTCACCTTTCAAGCGACCACCTTCACAGAAAACTGCATCTCTATGCATATCTGTATCTCCTTTTATTAGGGATAATAAACTTTTTCCGAAATGCCAATAATTCGGTGTTATACCCGTAATTTCATAGATAGTGGCAGGAAAATCTACTAATTCAACCAAAGCATCACATACTCTTGGTTTAATTGGAATTCCCTTAGGTGGTTTCATTATGAATGTTACTCGAGTTAAACAATCTTCAAATGTATTTTGAGTTTTCTCTACAATCCCGTAATCTCCCGTAAAATCACCGTGGTCTGAAAACAAAAATACTGCGCTATCATCATAAATACCTTTATTTTTCAATGCTTCCATTAATTGTTCAAATTGGTAATCTAAACGAGCACACATTCCGTAGTAAGTTGCTCTTAGTTCATCCCAGCGATCTTCTGTCCAATTTTGCAAATTTTGTAACTCATATATTCCTTTCAGAATAGATGGTTTTCCTTCCCAATTATTAGGTGTAAATTTTTTGCGAGGAGGTAATTTAGCCCTGTCAATCTTGCTAAACCAAGGTTCTGCAACACCATAAGGTGGATGTGGATTTCCGAGAGGTAAGTATATGCAAAATGGTTTATCTCCTGTATAATTCTGAATAAAATCAATTGCACCAAGAATCATCATATAATCACCATCTAACCAAATATCCTCTTCTTCTTTATCAAGTTTTCCGGCATAAAAAGAATAATAGTTATCACTACCTGGTTTTCCTCGCCAATCCTGCCAAATATGTAAATTTTGCTTAAATCTCGGTTTATTTCCCCACCGTTCAATATCTTCTCTATGGACCTTAAATTTTACATCGCAATATTCATCGAAATTCCCATATTGTGCAGGAATGAGATCATTTTTTCCTCCCCACCACACGAAATATCCATTTTCTTTGAGGATTTTTAATAGATTGGGCTCATTTCTATCAGCATGGAGCATGTGATACATTGTTCTGTGTCCATTTACATGTGGATAGAGACCAGTCATGAATGAACAGCGAGAAGGAGTGCAAACTGGATTTTGACAAAAGGCATTACTAAAAGAAACTGCATCTTCTCTAATCATTTTATCAAGATACGGTGTGGAAGCAGCGGGGTTTCCCGTGTGCCCCATAACGTCACCACGCCATTGATCCGGGTTAAAAATAACAATATTAGGTAGTTTTTTTAAAGATTTTTCTTCAGTCATTTCCTTCTTCTCACTCAGTTTTTCTTTACTAATCATCAATAGTGATACCTATAAATATATAATTCAAAAAATCAAGTAGGGAAACTGGAAAAAAAAAATATATAAGTAGAACAAGTAGAGGTGAAAATATTATGACAATAGATGTTTTTTTGACTGATCATCAACTGCAATTGAGAGAAAAGTATCGGGATTTAGTTAAAAGAGAAATTACTCCTAGAGTGGAAGAAATTGACACAAAAGATGTAATGCCAAACGATCTCATTCAAAAGCTGGTAAAACCGCCTTTTAACCTTCAAGCACTTTCTATTCCTAAAAAATTTGGAGGATTAGAATACGGGGAAGTTGATGTCTGCATTATTGCCGAGGAAATTGGGTATAGCTGTCCGGCACTCATCCCGTTTCTTGAAATCGCCCAGTTATACAGTCATGTAATTTTATATGGTGGGAATGAAGAACAAAAGAAACGCTTTTTAGGTCGATTAGTAAACGGTGACATTGGTTGTTACGCTCTAACTGACGAAGGACCGGGCTCAGATCCTGTTGCAATGAAAACAATGGCCAAAACAACTGAGGATGGATTTATACTTAATGGAAAGAAGCGTATTATTACTTTTGCAGACATTTCAGATCTATTCGCGATTTTTAGTAGAAGAGAAGAAGATAAAAGTTATTCTGAGAGTATTTGTGCATTTATCATTGAGAAGGGAACGCCAGGCTTGAATCTCGATGAACAGGTTAAGATGATGGGATTAAGGGGCCACAGAAGCTTTAATCTTTCGTTAAACAATGTAAAAGTTCCCAAAGAAAATATTATTGAAAAAGCCGGATTACGGCTTGCTTTAAACGTTCTAAATACCACACGAATTAGTCTGGCGTTTGGCTTTATTGGCTTGGCAAGACACGCTCTAGAAGTTGCAGTAAAATTTGCTAGTGAGAGAATAGTTCGGGGCGAACCTATTGCAAATCATCAAGCAATTCGTTTTCCACTTGCAGAAATCGCTACTGAGATTGACGCCGCACGACTATTAGCTTTTCGTGCAGCAAAAATGGATGAAAATAAAATAAAGCATAGAAAGGAAACATCTATGGCCAAATATTACGCTGGGGATGTAATGATTAAATCCGTAGACTTAGCGAATAGAGTTTTGGGAGGATATGGAGCCGATAAGAATTATCCAGTAGAGAAATTTATCAGAGATGCATACTCTTGGATAGCCGCTCAAGGAACAAATGAAGTCCAAAAGTTAGTAATTTCAAGGGAATTATTAAGACATTCAAAATAATAGAATTTTATAGTAATTTTGAAGATATTGGGTTCCTGGATAAAAAATCTCCATTTTTACTTGAATTTAAATCAATTTTTTACAATGATAATAATTTGGTTTTTGAGATTTGTTGCCGGTGTTTTTGGTCTGCCCATATTTTTCGGTAAAAATAGAAAAACTCGTATAAATCATACTTACTAGGTGAATAAACTAAAATTCCTTCCTCAATAATTTGAATTTTTATAAATAAAGGTAATTCTGAGAAAAAACGAATGTCATACTTTTTTTTTACTACATTGATATTTTTCGTAATAAATGACAATAAATCATAAATGTCTTCGTCTGGAGCAACCACACATATATCAATATCACTTCTATTTGTATCTTGATTTATTATTGAAGAACCAAATAATAGAATTCCTTTAATTTTCTTCTTTTGTATAACATTAAGAAAATCTTGTCGAATCTCTTCTAATTTATCTCTCTTAACCATTTATCCAACTCATCCTTGAATTCTTCAAAATATTTGCAATATTTTTTAATACTCTTAAGTGCAATTTTCTCATCAAGACCATTGTAGTTGTGAACTATTCGATTTCGCAATCCATTTGCTTGTTTTAAGTTATTAGTAACATTATTAGAAATAATTTCATTTTCACCCAAGATATCAAAATTCAAATAATCATCTTTGGGAATTATATTAATGTCTTTAACGACCATTGCTGTTAAATCAGTAACTATTTCCATTATTACTTGATACGCATGATATATTGAAAACTGTTCTTTTAAATCTTGATTATTAATGAAATCTTCTTCTTTTAATTCACTAGTCCATTCATATAATTTTTTCAATATCTTTGTTAGGTATTCCTCTTTTTCCTTGTAACGTTTAATGCGTTTTTCATCCATATTATCTCTCATTATCTTTTTTGCATATTTGAATTTATTTATATTGAATTCTACTAGATTTTCTTAAATGAGTGTATTTATTAAAAAGTATCATTAAGTTAATGTAAATCAGTATATTCTAGAAGAATTTTCATTTCATTTTGAACCAATGGTTAAAATTTTCACTAATAAATGATCTCCCATTTTTATTTCAATACAATACCTCAAATTGTGATTTAAATAATGAAAAATTTATATTAAAAAACGGGATTAGGAGTTAACTGCCTTAACCATGATTATTAATTAATTTCTACTTTAGCGGGTGGGACAAAAACCTTCCTCAATCCAGTACGTTCCATATGAATTACCTCAGAAGGGCAATTTAAAGCACACTATCCACATCCTATGCAATGATCTTGATTGATTATTGACTTCTCGTTGAAAGGATTTCATGCAAAAATTTCATCCCCATTGAAATAATGGGATTTCATTTTTTGTAGGGTGATTTAATCTACTTAAAAAGGCGAGAATTCCAAACTCAAGATTTTTTAAAAGTTTGAGAGATATTAGGAATTAAGCGTTTCTAAATTTTAATGAAAATTTAAAAAGAAATAATATCAAATATTCCTAGAGGTTTGGATATGAAAGTTGTTGTTTTAGGAGCAGGATATGTAGGAAATGTTATTGCAAGAGATCTAGCAGAAAATCCCTCTACAAAGGTTTCAATAGTTGATATCAACCAAGAAGTTTTAGATAAACTGAAACATAATTATGGGCTTCATGGAATATGTGCAGATTTATCCAATACCAATATCATCAAAGATATTGTAAAGGATTTTGATTTAGTAATTGGAGCTCTTCCTTGTTTTATAGGTTATAAGGCTCTCGAAGCAGTAATTGAAGCAGGAAAGAATATAGTAGATATCTCATTTTTCGAGGAAGATGCATTAATCTTAGATAAATTAGCAAAGGAGAAAGGAGTTACAGCTGTTGTTGATTGTGGAGTGGCTCCAGGTTCAAGCAACATCATACTTGGTTATATTGATTCAATCTTAGATAAAACTGAAAGTTTTTTATGTTATGTTGGGGGATTACCTGTAAAAAGGACCTGGCTTTTTGATTATAAATCACCTTATTTACCCATGGAAGTAATCGAGGATTATATCAATTTAGCGAGATATATTGAGAATGGTGAGATAGTTGTTAAACCAGGATTATCTGAACCTGAATTATTAGATTTTCCAGAAGTAGGAACTCTAGTAGCCTTCAATACTGATGGTCTTAGATCTCTCATTAAAACAATGGATATTCCTTTCATGAAAGAAAAAACATTAAGATATCCTGATCATATAGAACAGATGAGAATGTTAAAAAAAGCAGGATTCTTCAATACAGAAGAAATTGATGTAAAAGGAAAAAAGATCAAACCAATTGAGGTAACATCTCGACTTCTATTTGATCAATGGATGTTCGAGGAAGGAGATGAAGATCTTCTTGTTATGAAGATAGTTATTGAAGGAATGAAAGATAACAAGAAATTACGTTATACCTATGATATGCTTGATAAATACGATAGAGATAAGTGTAGATTATCTATAGCAAGAACAACAGGATATACTTGTACAGCTGTTGCTCAAATTTTACTTGAAGGAAAATTCAAAGATACTGGAATCTTTCCTCCGGAACTATTAGGAAAACATACAGAAGTCTATCACTACGTTATTGATTATTTAAGAAGGAGAAATGTGATATTTAAGGAGACTATAGAAGAATTGTAAAAAACAAAGAATTTTATTCCACTTTTTTTTCTGTTAATATTTCCTTACAATATTTTTCTATCTTAATATCAGTGGCATATTATTCAAGAAGGGAATAATAAGCACTTAAAAAGATTTTTTAGAAATAAGAGAGATATTAGGAATCAAGCATTTATTTTGTATTTATAACGCAATAATAATAACTTAAAACGATAAAAATGACTGTAAAAAAATTATGGGAACCTTCAAAAGAATATATTGAGCAAACAGAAATTTACCGCTTTATGCAATTTGTAAATAAAGAACACAACCAAAATATCCAGAATGGAAAAGATCTTTACAAATGGTCGATTGAGTCTAACGATTTATTTTGGTCTTCAATTTGGAGTTTTGGTAATGTTATTGCTTCTAAACAATACGATAAGGTTATAGAAGATGCCAAAGTTTTTCCTGGCACAAAATGGTTTACAGGTGCCAAGCTTAATTTTGCTGAGAATATGCTCAAATTTCGAGATGATCAGGCTGCTTTTATATTTCAAGGAGAATCAAAGGTGTCTAGAACCATATCCTACTCTGAATTATATGATCAAGTTGCAAACTTAGCAACGGCTTTGAAGGAAATTGGAGTAAAGGTAGGGGATAGAGTTGTCTCATATATTCCAAACTTAATTGAAACACCAATAGCTATGCTCGCCGCTACTAGTATTGGGGCAATTTGGGCTTCATGCGGTGCAGAATTGCAACCCAGTGCTGTAATAGACAGATTTGCACAAATTGAACCCAAAGTGCTTTTCTCCGTAGATGGTTACTTTTACAGAGATAAAGTGTTTGATATTAGGGAAAATATTAAAACCGTCGTCGAGGCAATCCCATCTATTGAAAAAGTTGTAGTAGTTACTTATATGTCCGAAAAACTTGAAGATTTATCAAAAATAAATAATGCTGTTCATTGGAACGAATTTATAGGGAAAAAAAAGAATCCTACCATTAAATTTGAACAACTACCATTTGAACACCCCGTTTATATAATGTTTTCATCTGGAACTACCGGAAAACCGAAATGCATGGTTCAAGGTGCGGGAGGGATTCTATTAAATCATCTAAAAGAACTCATCCTATTTACGGACCTCAAGCGTTCCGATATTATAAACTATATTACAGCTCCAAGCTGGATGATGTGGAATTGGTTAATGAGTTCAATGGCAGTTGGTGCGACTATTTTTATTTATGATGGTAATCCATTGTACCCCCACCCTCTTAGAATGTTTGAGTTATTAGAAAAAAATAAAGTAACCATCTTCGGAACCAGCGCTTCGTACATCCATACATTAATGGGGATGGGATTAAAGCCATCTGAGAAGTATGATTTAAGTGCACTTAAGGAAATCTCCCAAACTGCCTCGACATTATCCCCAGAAGGATTTGAGTACGTTTATAGTAACATAAAAAAAGATTTGTTTTTCAATTCAATATGCGGAGGTACAGATCTTAATGGAAGTTTTGCTGGTGCGATTCCAATATTGCCTGTTTACTCAGGAGAATTGCAAGGACCCACATTGGGTATGAACGTAAAGGCCTATGATGATGAGGGAAATTCCGTTACCGATCAACAAGCCGAACTCGTTTGTGAAAATCCAGCACCATCGATGCCGGTTTATTTCTGGGGCGATGATGAGAACATGACCAAATATAAGGCGGCTTATTTTGATCATTTCAAGGATAAGGGTAAAAATGTTTGGAGACACGGTGACTATATCTACATCAATAGTGAAACGGGAGGAATTACAGTTTGGGGTCGATCCGATGCGGTCTTAAAACCGAGTGGGGTAAGAATCGGCACTGCGGAGATTTATAACGTGGTGGAGCAGCTTCCTGAAATAGCAGATTCACTTGTTATCGGTCAAAAATTTGAGGGAAATATCCGGATTGTAATGTTTGTTATTCTAAGCGAAGGTCACGAATTAAACGAGGAATTAAAGACTAAGATCCGAAAGGAACTTCGGAATAAGACTTCTCCTCGACATGTGCCAAAAATAATCTTACAAGCTCCTCCTGATGGGATTCCGTACACATTCTCTAACAAAAAGGTGGAGATTGCCATCACGCGGATAATTCACGGAATGAAGGCACGAAATCGAGGGGCTCTCAGAAATCCAGAATCTTTGGATTATTACGAGAAAATTAAGGATGAACTAAAATAAGCTGATGTTCTAGTATTTTCATGAACTCTATGAAATTTCATCCGTTTTTTAAATCCCTAATTCTTCTTTCCCTAATTCTTTTTCCCGCTCTTCTCTAAACTGTCTAGTATACAAATGATAATAACGTCCTTTCTGTAGTAATAATTCTCTATGAGTCCCCTTTTCCACAATCCTTCCTTTATCAATATATAAAATTCTATTAGCGTTTTTAATAGTTGACAATCGGTGTGCGATGATGAAACCGGTACTATTTTTAAGTAAGGATATCATTCCTTTCTGAATTAATTCTTCTGTTAAACTATCAATTGAACTCGTAGCCTCATCCATTATTACAATGTCTGGTTTTGAAAGAATTGCTCGTGCAAGACTTATAAGCTGTTTTTGGCCTTGGCTTAGCAAGGAACCCTTCTCACCGACTTCTTCCTCATATTTTTTGGATAAAACTTGTATAAATTCATCAGCATGCGCTAGCTTGGATGCGTCATACACTTCTTCGTTTGTTGCTTCAAGTCTTCCATACCTAATATTTTCCATGATAGTTCCGGAAAATAAATGAGGAGTTTGTAGCACAACCCCTAACCTTCTTTGCAAAGATATTTGTGTGAATTGCCTGTAATCTGTCCCATCAATAAGAATTTTACCCTTTTTGGGTTCATAAAACCTACAAGCTAAATTTGCGATTGTAGTTTTTCCACCCCCAGTAGGGCCAACAAGGGCAATAATCTCGCCCTTTTTTATTTTTAGGGAAAAATTCTTCAGGACAGGATTTTTTTCTTCATAATAAAAAGAAACATCACGATATTCGATATTTTTCGATATTTCATTCAATTCAACAGAGTTCGGTTGGTCTTGTATTTCCGGTTTAGTGTCAATGAGGTCGAACACCTTCTCCGCACTGGCAAAACCATGTTGCATCTCTGCAAATACCGCAGCTAAAACATTAATCGGCTCTATAATAATCGTGATATAGGTAATAAACGCTTGTAAGCTTCCTACCGTAAAAGTTCCAGCCTGGATTTGCGATCCTCCATAAAATAAAACTACCCCGAAAGCGATCGCACTAATAATTTGGATAAGTGGTATAAATATAGAACTAAGCTTCACAGCGCGGTAACTTGATTTATACATGTCATCCGTAAGATTTCCAAATTTGTTCAAATTCCGCTCTTCCCTAACAAGCCCCTTAACAATTTTTACGCCACTGATATTTTCATTGTAGTTTGCCGTAATTCTCGAGTTTATTGACCTTACATTCCGATATTCGGCAATAATTTTCTTTTGGAATTTAAAGCCGATATATAACATAAAGGGGAACATTGCCAAAATGATTAATGCAAGACGCCAGTCAATTATAAACATGTAAATCAATGAAGCAACTACTGTAGAAACAGTCCAGATTAGATCGTGCAAATTCCAGGTCACAAAGATGGCAACATATTGGACGTCCGATATTAATCGGGCCATGAACCATCCGACAGGACGTTTATCAAATTCAGTGAAGGAAAGCTGTTGAATCTGGTTAAAAGCTTCCTTTTTCAAGTCATAATGGACGTGTCGTCCAAGTCTTCCGGCACAAAATATGAATCCGAAAGCATTAACTGCCATCACGATTCTTCGGATAGCATACAACACACCATAAGAAATTAAAGCATCAGGATTTTCGGCAATTATCCCTTCATCAATAACTTGTTTCACTATAAAACCAAATAAGGCGTCAGCAAAACTGAATAACAAAGTGCAAACAATTAACCCGATTAATAAACCCCTATGATTCCATGCAATTTTAAGAATTCTTCGAACAACTTGTCTTGAAAATTTCACGTCCGCTAAATCATCTTCATCCTCGTAGTAAGAATCAGACATTATCGAGTTCCTCCTCCAGTTCGGATTCAATTCGATGTTGAAGATCGAAAATTTTCTTGTAGAATCCAGGTTTTTTGATTAATTCTTGGTGCGTTCCATTTTGGATAATTTCACCATTTTGAAATACAAGGATTAAATCTGCAGAAGATAAAGTTTGTTCATCTACCCTATGAGTAATAATAAATGTTGTTCTGTCTTTCATGAGGTTTTCCAGTGCCTTTCGAATGTGTTGTTCCGTTTCTGTATCTACTGACGATGTACAATCATCGAAAATAATTATTGCGGGATTTTTCAATATAGTTCTTGCAATTGCGATCCGCTGTTTCTGCCCACCTGATAATGTCACCCCTCTTTCTCCGACAATTGTGGAATAACCGTCAGAAAAAGTCAATATATTTTCATGTATTGCAGCGGCTTTTGAAACTTGCTCTATCTCCTCTTGAGTTACTCTTCTTCTAACTCCGTATGTGATGTTACCCCTAATACTTGAAGAAAATAGAAATGGTTCTTGCTCAACAATTCCAATGTTTGATCGTAAAAAGTGACGGGAATAATTTTTTAATGGTTTTCCATCCAAGAGTATATTTCCTTGATAATGTCCATAAAAGCGAGGGATCAAATTAACCAATGTTGTTTTTCCAGAACCTGCTCCTCCTAGTAAGACAATTTTATCCCCTTTTTTTACAGAAAACGAAATATCCTTTAAAACGGGTATGTCTTGTTCGTATTCAAACGAAACATTCTCAAATACCATGTCTCCATTTAATTCACCTTCATATATTCCAGTCTTTAGATCCTCTTGCTTTTGGCTTACGATTTCATGAATCCTGGTATATGAAACAGCAGTCGTGGATGATTCTGATAATATTCTCCCGATATTTTTAAGAGGCCATATCACTGAGCCAATTAATCCAATATAAGCTACGAAAGTGCCTATCGAGATGATTTTATTTATTGCCATGAATCCAGCAAATAAGAGACCCATTAAAAACTGAGAGCCGGTTATAATATCCGACGTCGGCCAAAAAATCGCATGATTATTGAAAAATTTTATACCCAAATGTTTATGGGAACTATTTTCCTTGTCAAATTTATTAATTTCGAATTCCTGCCTAGAAAAAGCACGTACTACCCTAATTCCCGATACATTTTCTTGAAGAACATTCGAAACTACTCCGCCTTGATCCCTAAACGCTACAAATGAAGCTTTTATTCTTTTGAAAGCAAAAATTGAAAGTAAACCCAATAGTGGAGCGAGAATTATTGAGACAAAGCCTATCATCCAATTCAAAATAAATATAGAGATAAGATTTATGAAGAAGATAAAGCTGATGCGAAAAAGATCTCTCATCATCACGCCGTAGAACTGTCTTATCATCTCAACATCCGATGTAACTCTCTGAATCAGCTCTCCCGTTGGAGTTTTGTCATGGTAAGAATATGACATCTTCTGGATATGGTCAAATAAATCGTCCCGCACATCCTTTGCAATGCGCTCTGATATCTGAGAGAATCCTCTTGCTGAAAACAATGAAAATACACCCATCAACGTCGCAAGTAAAATGTATCCGAATGAAAAAACATAAATCGGAATATCTTCACCCGATGGAATTTCAAGAATATCATCCACAAAATACTTTAGTATGAAATACCTTAATGTGCCTGCTACAATCACTACAATCTGGCAAAAAACAGCCCAGATAAATAAATTTTTATATCTGCTCGCAAGGAACTTTAAACCTGCAAGGGGTTTTTCCGGGAAATTTTTACTTTTATCCAACTTCAGATCAATAAAATTAAAAGGTCAATAAAACTAAAATCTTGCGTTTTTGGGTGTTTAATAAAAACTCTCATATTTCTTCTTCAAAAATACAATACAACAGCAGCATGAGATTATTATTTTCTTCTAAAAACTGATTTAACCAACGCAAATAAATAAAATTTCCGAGTTTTTTACTTACTCCTAAGTTAAGAATCCCGTATAGAAATTAACGAATTTAGATGGAAATTTAAATTTGGATTATGTCGCTTCATAAGCAGGAAGATAGATCTCGAATTCTGTCCCCAATCCTTTTATTGATTTGACGTTAATATGTCCATGAATTTTGTCGATGATTGATTTAACTGTGTATAATCCCAGTCCAGATCCATTTACCTTCGTGGTAAAATTAGGTTCGAATATTTTTGGAAGATTTTTCTCTTCAATACCCTCTCCATCATCACTAATTGTTAATTTAATGTGTCTTCCTGGTACTAAAGAGCCACTATAGTCATTTTCGTTAATTTGCACATACTTAGTTTTTATAAAAATAAAACCTTCCAAATTTTGCATGGCTTGAAAAGAATTTATGATTAAATTACTAAAAATCTGGTAAAAATCCGACTTTTTGATATAAATTGTATGCATATTTTCATCTAAATCATATATTACTTGGATTTTATCTTTTCTCAATATCATTATAACGATTTGCTCTATGGAATTATTGATATCATCTATGCTATTCGATTCTAAATTTGAGCAAGGACAATCGGATTTTAAAACCTTTTTTGATAATTTATAAGCTTGTTTCGTTGCCAAATCCATGTCATTAAGAATTATACGGTAATTCGGATCAACGTCGAGATCCATTTTTAATATAGATAGATTTCCTATAATGCTAGTGAAGAGATTATTGAGATCGTGGAAAACTGCTCGAAAATCTAAATGATTTTCTACTTTATTCCCTTGATATTGATTGTTTTCGCCAAAATAATTATTTATGTAGTCTGATTCCATGATTATAACCCTTTTATTTTTTAATAGTATAATGTTCTCGAATAGTTATCATATATTTCGAATGTATTTTAATTTTATTCTTATAATTCTTATAATATGGATTTTTCAATTGTTGCAATAATTTTGCTGTTTTTTTTCAATTATTCTTCTTATACTCCTTTATACTACGTTTTTGATAGGTTTTTAATCACTTTTATTCGAAACTTATAAATATCGATTGATCAATTATTACAATAATTGAATAATAAAATCCATATTATAGCAATAAATTCGATATTATTTAGAAGATGAAACAAATGGCCAAGAAGAAAGTTTTAATAGTGGAGGACGAGCTTTACACGGGAACCGCTTTGGAAACGCTATTGAAAAGGATAAATTACGATTCAGTGGGGATTATTACCTCAGGGGAAGAGGCGATCTCAAAGATTGATGAGTTAAATCCTGATTTAATCTTGATGGACATAATTTTGGAAGGAACATTGGAGGGAAAATTAGACGGAATAGAAACTTCCAGGCTGATTAAGGAGAAAATTGACGTACCCATTATTTTTTTAACCGCTTATGGCGATTTGAAGACTTTAAAGAAGGCAAAATTAGCTGAACCTGATGGATATATAGTTAAACCAGTAACGGATGAAAAAGATCTTCTTCCTACAATTGAAATTGCGCTACATAATCACGATATTAAAATGCAACTAAAGGAACGGGAAGAAAAATTCGGGTTGGTTGAAGATATCGTACATAATATCCTTCAAGTTTCCAAAAATGGAGTCATCGACAGTAGAGTTGAGCAAACAGAAGTTAAAATTGATTATGAGGATAAATCGCTCGAATCGTGGTTTAATGCGCTGAGTAATCTGGATCGAATGCAAATTCTAAAATTTTTAATTGAAGGATCAAAAAAATTTACAGAAGTTGTTGAACTTCTGCAAAAGGCAAAATCGACAGTTTCCCGTCATTTAAGGATTTTAGAAGAGAACGGTCTGATTATTGGATATCGAAAGGGTAAAACGACCCAATACGCGCTAGTCGAAAATAAATTCATTATTAATTTAATCTCATCAGGAAATTTAACCGAATTATCGGATACATTTCAGGCGCTCGGAAATCAAGAAAGATTATTCATAATTCAACTTTTGGAAGAATCTACTCAGCAATATTCT
>SDBS01001883.1_pt1 | contig 21162 bp, 24 predicted proteins | sample 2277091 | NCBI WGS metagenome assembly SDBS01 (sample SAMN10404972, study PRJNA504765) | marine sediment metagenome | isolation source: marine sediment core GS10_PC15, 163 cmbsf | place: Arctic Ocean: Southern Knipovich Ridge | collected 2010 | reverse complement strand
TGTTTTTGTTTAGCTATCTTACCGATAAACCTTCTTTTGGTTTCTTCGACACTTTTCCGAACCTTTTCTACCTTGGCTGGGGCAACGTATATATACTCAAAAATAGCAAGGGTGAACTCTATTGGACTCTTTACTTCATCTGCTGTTATAGTGGATTCTCCAAAATGTGCCCCGACGTTTCCCAATGCTCGGCTAATGTCCATCATGTCAGTTAGCGTTTTAGGAATGACCTCATTTGAACTAAGAAAGTTTATCCGTTAGGCTAAGGTGCGGCCTTGAGCATTTTGATCATCGGATATACCTTCTAGGCACTTCCGGATTCCAACTGCCGCTAAAGACACCGTTCTCTGGAATACTGAAATTGATTCGTCAAATGCTTCTCGAATCTCGATGGGTACTTCCTTTGGTGCGCTTAGGGAGATTGGGTAAACTAAACTACTCCCCCATTCCTTCCATTCTTCATCCCATTCGTCTTTATAGAGTGAAAGGTTACTGCAGGTAGTGCACTTAAGAATTGCCCACCAGCGGCCATCCCAAATAAGTTCACCTTCACCAACGGTTTCAACAAAATATTCGCGATGCCTACACACGTGAACCGTATTATTACCACAGTGAGGACATCGAACAATTTTGCGAGGATTGATCTCGGGGTGGGCTTCCATGAAAAACTCCTTTCAAAGCCTAAGGTAGAAGTCAGTGAATCGATCCATGAAGGACTTCAAAGCGCAAAAAATGATGTGCAGACCATAAATCAATCAAAGTCGAAAAAGGGTCTGCTGGTTCGATTTCCCTACGCTGACTTGATCACGGAAAGATACGCTATATTAACTCAAAGATAGTTTGTTGTATTATTATAAATAGAGGCATTAAATCCTATTGTTGATTTAAATTGGAAATTATTAGTTTGATGGAAAAGTAAGGTGATATACTTTTGCTTGGAAGGAATGAAGGTCTCATGTTGACTCCCCATAAGCTACTCCACTGTGGCGTACTGCCAATCTAAGAAAACCTTTCTGACGTTGTATATATGGCATAAAAGAGGGCGTTTGTCGAGTTTGGAAGCATGGATGTAATGCTTACTACAGTCCAATCACGCCTGTTATCCTTCTGTTCTATCCTTGGCATACCACAATAACTGGACCGATTCTAGGGCTGATTAGAGCGACTTGCTGGAATCATATCTTTATAAACTCCTTCAAGAATCTTGGTCTTGCATAGAATGCTCTCGTAGTAGAACCATGACCAGCACCTTTAGTTCTTGGTTGAATATAGTATCCCATTTCCCCAGTTAGAGCATCAAATCCCTTTTGTGCGTCAAGAAGTACTTGTCTGACCAGGTCATAATCATCCTTTACTGCGTGATATAGCTTCCCGCGTAAATCGAACTCAGTGACAGAATGAATATAGGTAGGTTTATCCACAGAGTCTCCAACAATTCGTGCAACCACTACAGCCTTTTTGAGTTTAGCCAATAAATGACTTTCCTCGAATTCTTTCTGACAAACATTGATTGGGTCAATCATAGTAATAGCCATAGTTTCCTTGAATGTGAGTTTGCCGTTCTTTTTGTATCTCAATGGGATTGACTTCAATTCCCACGAGCCAAAATTTGGAGATTGTGCTGAGTTTATTGGAACTTCCAAGTATCTTTCAAATACATGACCTGCCCATCCTTTATTGACTCTATCGTTGCGATATATGGTAACACCGTATTCGTGAGCTAATTCATGAAGCTCTCTTCCGATAAGCTTCTTCAATTTTTCAATCGCTTCTTTTCTCTCCATCTGGTAGTTCCTCACGAGCTACGGCAGCAATCTTTTTGTCGCTTGTTTTTGATTAGCATGGAATGGGTTGGTGCCATATCATTTTGAATTTTTTCGCGAATTTCATCTTTGATTCTTGGAATTGCAAGTTTGTCTAAGTATTCTTTTTCTGAATCTATCCCTACAAATTCACGATTATATCTGACAGCCGCAACTCCGGTCGTAGCGCTCCCACAAAACGGGTCAAGCACAACGTCTCCTTCCTTACTGCTGGCTACAATAATACGTTCTAGCAATGCTTCGGGTTTCTGTGTGGGGTGTTTCCCGTATTTTTTTTCACCGCTCTTAGGTGTTCCAATAGCCCAAATACTTCTCATTTGTTTATTAGGTTTCTTAATAAGGTCATCTGGAAAATGACCATTTCTCATTTCATTATAATTGAAGGTATGCTTTGCTTTTTTGTCTTTTCTAACCCATAATAGGGTTTCATGACTTGCTGTAAACATTCTGCACGAAAGATTAGGTGCCGCATTTGGCTTATACCAGCAAACATCGTTTATGATATGCCAACCTTGTTCTTGAAGGGCGTAACCACACGCATATATTGAATGATAAGTTCCCGAAATCCATAAACTACCATTTGGCTTCAAAACACGCTTGCATGTCTCAATCCAACGATAATGGAAATCAAAATCTTCCTCTATTCCTTTGCTTTTGTCCCATTTGCCCTTATTGACACTGACTCGCTTTCCTGCATGGCATGTGAATCCGTCGTTTGAAAGATTGTAGGGTGGGTCAGCAAAAACCAAATCAACACTTTCTTTTGGTAAACAGTTCATAGCGTCTATTGCATCACCTTGGAACAGTCTTATTCCTTTTTCCTCGAAATACACTTCCATTCTTATCCCTTATCTTTCAATTTTTCTAATAAATCCTTCAGCCCATTTCCCGTTTTCTTCCACTCTTCCCCGTCTTTCTCCCACCCTTCCCAAGACATAGCACGTCCTTTCCCAGTGGGATAGTTTACGTCTTCTTGCCCCCATATCCACTTATATGCTTTCATCAAGGCTTCAGGACTCTCTCCTGATGGAGTAGACAGATTGGTTCTTCTCAATACATCATCAGGGTCTTCTCCGTTATACACTCTTTCAAACGCTTGAAGAATTTTTATTGTTGCACCCCTATCGGCCTCTGCTTTTCCCTTTAGATCATCATGTATTTGCCTATGACTGATTTGCCAAAGTGTTTGTTCCTCGGGTCTGTATATGAAGACAAAGAAATCTTCTTTTCTTATTCTTCCATAACTTTGTTTCCCTCCGGGTTTTACAATTACAATCTTTCTTCCATCTGATATGTCTTCAACTTCATATCCACGATAAGGAATCTCTTCTAAATGTTTGACAAAATCATCTCGTTCAGCATTCTTAATGGTAAGCTTCATAAGGTCTACGGAGTGTGAATAGATATTCCTCCTTGCCATAAGGTTCCCTCTTTATTGATTTAGTGCGGCTAATGAGCGGGGTAATTTCACGTTCGCTATATTTGCCTGTTAATGCTCTCGCTGCGGTCTCGTGGGTCACCGCCTTAGACTCCAGATACCTAAATCATCTCCATTTATAATACCACTTTTTAGGTTAGAGTCAATGGAATAATAGCCTCGGGAGCAGGCGGCCTGTAATTTAAGGCACTATGCAGCGTTACCCTTCCAGATTGAATCTATAAGTCCTTATACTGATTTACCAGCATAACACTTTAATAATATCACTCTTCGAGTTTTGAAAATATGATATATAGTGTAAGTGGGGTTATATAGATTGTATCATTGTAATTTGGGCACTGGCCCCCCCCTTACCCCATAAGCAATTATCCTTAACGGTAACTTCGGTGCGAGGTTACTTGGTGCCTACGAGGGGGATAAAATGAGGGAAACTGAGGCAAATTGATGGGAAAAGAAACGAAATGAATCCCTTGTTAGGATTCGTTTTTCAGCTCTCGGAGAAGGGCTGCTCTGGACTATGAATCCAGTCAGTATCGAGACCGAGATAGCTCATTAATATGTTGCCTCGGCTCCCGTCACGGTCACGCACTAGCTAAGGGTCTTACTAATTCAAACTCATATGTTGAGTTGCGAGCATAGCATAGTCGTGGAGTGAGGAATGGTAGAAAAGAGCCGAGATTACTGGATAATCTTTTCGAAATACTCACTGCCAGTCTCGGCGTGATAACCGCGCTTTTTGTACCAAGAACGAAGATTGTTTGAAGTGGTTCCTGTGTCGAGTGGTTTTGGTTTGAGACGGATTTTCGTATTTCCCGCACTTAAGGCCATGCCCTCTGCTTTTTGCAAAAGTTCAGTGCCTATCCCACGTCCTCTGTAGTCCTTCAGGACAAAAAGTTGGTAAATCACGAAGACTTGAGGGGGAGGAATGAAGTCGACGGCCAGAAAACCAACTTCCGATTGGTTGAGCTTAGCCACGAAAAACTTAGTATAAATCGACTCGGTACAATTTTGAGCGCGATTCTTTAGCACAGGATTCTTGATAGCATCGATGTCCAATTCTTCGAGCATGATCGGTTCCGCACTTATCTAATATTGTGACATAACCGCCAAAATTGACCTGCCCCCATTAATACTACCACTTGTTAAATTAGAGTCAACGGGATTGACCTGCCCCCATAAATAGTGCCACTTCTTAAGTTAGGGTCAATGAGAATAACTTTGAGGCAAGGAGAAATCAACATGCCCCTGGTAAGAATCGATCTACGGAAGGGAAGAGACCAACAAAAGAAAAAGGAATTCATGAATAAGTAACCCATGCAGTAGTTGACGCTATTGACTGTTCAACTGAGGATGTACACGTAATAATCAATGAAGTGGATAGGGATAGTTGGGGGATAGGTGGAGTGCCAGCATCAGTCAAATTTCCAGATAGCTAGAAGAATTGAGACGTGACTTTATCTATAGTTACCCTAATCCGTCCAGAAGTTTTACAGAGAGCCAGAAAAATGCTATAATATCTGCAGATAACATGAGTGAGGTCATCCATATGGGGAAGTAAGCAAAGAGAAATATTATTCGAAATGATAGGAGGGAAAAAATCAAGACCTTCCAGTCAAAAGCAAATATCGCGGTTGAGGTTATGTACTAATGGACCCATTCTTTCAAATAGAGAGAATGGGTTTTTGTTTTTTGGCAGATCCTGATTTTGCTGTTACAATCGTCCAGGATACCGCAACCGTTGTACAATAGTGCCAAGAATGGCGAGGAAAGACAATGAAAATAATCATACGGAATAATCAAACAAGAGAATGGAAATTCATAGAGTCCGCTAGAGCAAAAGCTGAGGCGGAAATTCAAAAGTTACTTGCTGAGTCACCTTCTCTCATGCCTGTAGGTGAAATTCGCGAAGGAATGTCACAACTTGTATTCGCAATTTGTGAGTTCGGTCTCCCGGGTTCCGGAAACACCGATATTCTAGCATTTAGTACAGACGGTGACATCTCAATTATAGAATGCAAGCTTGCTACGAATCCTGAAGGTAAGCGTAAAGTCATAGGTCAAATTCTGGAGTACGCTGCACATCTATGGGAAATGAGTTATGATCAAGTCAATACTCGCATTCGACACTTAAGAGAGAAGGATTTATCAGAATTGGTTCAAGAAGCAGCGACAGGAGGATGGGATGAGGAGAGTTTCCGTGAGGGCGTTAAACGATCCCTGCATAGCGGCTCATTTATTCTTATTATTGTGGTGGATGAAATCAATGAGGATCTAAGACGGACTATCCGCTACGTTAACGAGTGTAGTGAATCAGCATTTTCGCTTCACGCCTTGGAAATGCGAAAGTTTCAAACGGATTCCAGTGAGATTCTCATACCGCATTTGTATGGTGCATCCTCGAAGCCGCCTCCAATCAACAGGAAACAATGGACGGAGAGAGAGTTCTTCAAGGTTCTGGGCGAGAAGAATGCTGACGCAAAGGTCGTCAGTGTTGCAGAAGATCTTCATAAATGGGCCAAAAAGATAGCAGACCGAATATGGTTCGGGACAGGTATAGAGACAGGATCCATCACTTTTCATTATCTTAAAGACGGGAAGACCATCTCCGTATTCACTATTTATACAAATGCCAGACTTTCATTAAATTATGGTTGGCTCTCAACTCAAATAGACAAAGAGACAATGGAAGAGTTCCATAAGCTAATACACGAAATACCATCATTTGTGCGGATACCCGCAAACTTCTCTAAATGGCCCAGTATAAGAATAGCGGATGCATTTGTCGACCAAGACAGTATCAACAAATTCAAAGAAGCAGTCCTTTGCCTTGGCGATAGAATTCGTTGATGAGTGCAAAGACCTATGGGAACGGATGCGACATCGCGCCCTGCAAGCTCAACAGAAAGAGAATTCCGTTTCTTACTAGGTTATGCGAAATCTTTAGATTGCCATTCATCGGAACCAAAATGACTTTCAATATGAAGCTTTTGAATCTTAAAAGAAAAAGGGAAAAATATCTAACATTGATTTTAGACATTGAACCAAAATCGAAAAAAGCAACAAGGAATAAATCAGAATTACAGAACATAATTATTGAGGAATGCCGAACAAGAGATTTGGAATGCATAGAAAGCAAAGTAGCAATTGAGATAACTTCATATACTAACCAAGAAAATCCTCCTCGGATCGAGAAGTTTGTCAAGAATATAATCGACATAATGCACAAGAAGGAAATCTTAATAAATAAGAACGATGAAATTTATTTGCCGTTTAAAGATGATAAATTCGTCAAATATCTACGGGCAAAATACGTTTTTTCAAAGGGTAAATCGCAAACACATATAAGAATAAGACCATTCAACAGCTTTATAAGTGACATCCATTTTGTTCGTACAGAGCTTGGATTAAACTATTCCCCCGGAAAAGATACCAGCGATAATTGGTCTGAGTACAGGGAGCTCATTGATAAGAAGGAGGAATATCTAGAAGTATTGTCTGAAAAAGCATATGATAGTATGATAAAGATGAAGACTTTAGATCTCCAAAAGGACATCTGTGATGGAATTAGTATTACACCAGAGATAATTGGGCTACTTTACCCTAGGCGAGGTAAATATGCTAAAAACTTTGAAGGGGTCTATAGAAATTGGGCCTCAATGCTTTTGGATGTGCCAATCAGAATTCATTTGCCCGGCATCCCTTTGAGCGAAGATGAGGAAGAAGATTATAAGGCCAAGTATAGAGAAGTATTGAAAAAGCATATGCGGAAATATTTAGTAAATCACCCAATTTTCAGCAAATTTCAAGCTCCAATCCTAATAACCGCCTTTTATATGCCTCCCAAGAAAAGAAAGAAAGATTACAAAGATATCGATAATATAATGTTAGAGTACATAATGCCAGCCATGAATGAAATCTTCCGTCCACCAATATCATTGTTTGGTTTGGCCCAGGAAGATAGACACGGCAAGAAAATCAATGATCGTTCTATTTCGAATCCGAAATCATTAAACGGAAGTGCCATTGGATATGAGATAATAGAGCTACCGTTCAACTTTTCAAATAGTGATAATGGGTTTATGAAGATCGGTTTCAAAATCGAAATTATGGAAAGTAGTGCAATGTGCTACATTGATGAAGAAATAGATAAATATATGGCAGAAAATTAGTACGTTGAAGAAACAAAATTGCATAACCAGGCAAATGCAGTCGACCGCTCAGCGTCGGCTGATTCGCAATATTATGTGTAAAACCGGATTTCAATATGAGGGTTGAGATTGGCCGATAATAGCTTTTTTGAAGAACAGCAAGAACAGTCTCTGGTTAAATCAAAGATTGTGGCCAAATACTTTGATATCTGGGCGAATATTATCATCAGCGCTCAGAAACGTTACCCACAAGGCTCACAAAAAATTGCGTATATTGATCTCTTTGCCGGTCCCGGCCGTTACAAAGATGGCACCCAGTCAACACCATTGAAGATATTAGCCAATGCCATAGCAAAATCAGATTTGCGAGAACGCTTGGTTACCATCTTTAATGATAAGGACGAAACAAACTCGAAAGCATTAGGTATTACGATTGCCGCAATTCCCGGAATTGAAACATTGAAATACAAGCCACAGGTTCACAATCAAGAAGTCGGTGAAAAAATTGTTAAGATGTTTGAAAGCACGAAACTTATTCCAACGCTGTTTTTCGTTGACCCATGGGGCTATAAAGGGCTTTCTCTTCGACTCGTAAATTCTGTGCTGAAAAATTGGGGTTGTGATGCCGTTTTCTTTTTCAACTACAATCGTATCAATATGGGGATAGGTAATGAATCTGTAAAAGAGCACATGCAAGCCCTATTTGGTGAAGAACAAGTGATGGTATTAAGAAATAAACTAAGGAGAGAAGATCCACGACGGAGAGAGTTACTCATTATTGAAGAGCAGTGTCAGGCTCTAAAAGCATATGGATCTAGATATGTTTTGCCTTTCAGCTTCAAGAATGACAGAGGAAAAAGAACAAACCATCATCTTATTTTTGTCAGTAAACATCGGCTTGGGTATGAAATCATGAAAGGTATTATGTCAGGCGAAAGTACAAGCGATACGCAAGGCGTGCCTTCATTCGAATACAATCCAGCGGACTTTTTGCCACAGCAAACACTTCTCTTTCAACTTTCTCGTCCGCTTGATGATCTAAAAGAAGATTTATTGGACACGTTTAAGGGCCGAAGGCTGTCTATGCAGAAAATATATGAAGAGCACAATGTGGATACCCCTTATATTAGGAAGAACTACAAAGATGTTTTACGTGAACTCTACGATGAAGGTTCCATCGAGGCAATTTCTCCAAAAGGCGAACCACCACGCAAAGGCACATTCAGTGACAAAATTATGGTGACTTTTCCCAAATAGGAGGAGAAACATGGCCATAAGCAAAATAGAATGGACAGAGTCCACTTGGAATCCTGTTACCGGGTGCACCAAAATCAGTTCAGGCTGTAAAAACTGTTATGCCGAGCGCATGGCAAACAGATTAAGAATGATGGGACAACCCAATTATGTTAACGGTTTTCGGGTCGCTCTCCATGAACATGTTCTGAAATATCCCTTACTTTGGAAAAAGGCGCAGAACATATTTGTCAACTCCATGAGCGACTTGTTTCATGAACAAGTTCCAGATTCTTTCATATTTAAGATTTTTGATATTATGAAACAAGCCTACTGGCACCAATTTCAAATTCTCACTAAACGGTCCGTGCGTTTGGCAGAACTAGCCCCAAGACTTGATTGGCCGAGAAACGTTTGGATAGGCGTCAGCGTAGAAAATGAAGCAGTAGAATTCCGGATTGATGATTTACGGCGGGTACCCGCTGTCATAATATTCTTATCGCTGGAACCACTGCTTGGACCTTGTGCGTCCCTCGACTTAAGCAATATTGATTGGGTAATTGTTGGAGGAGAATCAGGGCCGGGGGCGAGGCCGATGAAAAAAGAATGGGTAATGCAAATTAGAAAACAATGCTTTAAACAGAATGTACCGTTCTTTTTCAAGCAATGGGGTGGAATCAACAAAAATAGAACTGGAAGGCTATTGGAAGGCAGAACATGGGACGAGATGCCCATGAGAATCGTTGATGTTGGACAAGAAATAGAGTATAACAAATCGCTGAAACTGACGACGTTTAGTGCCGCAGCTTAGCTCAGTCGGTTAGATAAGTCAGGCTCGACGTTCGTGTTTCGTTTGAAAAGAAGAAAGCGAGTGTTTTCAACATATAGCACATCCTATGCGACTCATCGCTTCGGTATACTTCGGCAAAACGTCGCACATGCTGGAACGTTGTGCGTAAGAATGACCAGAAGTGAAAATTGTAACTGTTGAGGAAGGATATCTTGATATGGGTGGTCATTTCAGCGGCGTTTCGAATTGGTAGCAACCACGTCCCTGGGAGAATGGATATATAGAATCATTCAACGGGAAACTGAGAGATGAATTGCTTAATCGGGAGATATTTACGACCCTCACTGAAGCGAAGATACTCATTGAAGAATGGCGCAAGGAATACAACTACGTGAGGCCGCATAGTGCCTTAAACTAGCGGCCATTTGCTCCGGAGGCCATCGTTCCATTGACTCTGACTTAACAAGTGGTATTATTGGTGACGCAGATCATTAGGCTATATGGGAAGTGATGAAAACTGAAAATAAGTAAGTTTGTGGTAGAATAGGTGTTGTAAAGATTTCCGTATGACGCTTATTAAGTTTTGAAAGGAGAATCCTATGTTGCCAACAAAAGAGACAATCAAAGGTTATCATGTTTACCGATATACTTTTCTGGACGATTTATCATATATAAAGAACCCTTATGATTGTTCTGAATTCAAATCTAGAGAGGAGACTGATAATGCTATTCGCCTGGTAAAAGAAATATTTCTAGAATGCGGCTGGGAAGGTGATGGAGACATTGGTATTATGTGGCTTCCACCTTTTATTGATGTCGGATTAGAGGACAGCGTGGGCGCTTATATCTGGCATGTAAAACAAAGTAACAATGGTATATCTTTTCTGGCTTGTCGCTATCCTTTGGATTTTGAAAGACTCAAAGAACAAAACAAATAATTCAAAATTTCATATGCAAAGAAAGGTTTATTACTTGCAAGCACAATACAGACTTGCATCAATTGGTTCATAGAATCTGTTAATAAAGTAGAAGATGATTCCAATTACTGTATTCGTTACTTATCAGAAAAACCAAAGTCCGATATTTTAGAATCTATCAAAGAAAACTTAAAAAGAAATGAATAGGGAGATCGCCCATTATTACTGGCAGATTGAGTCGCTGTGTGCAAGCTTTTGGCATGCCCCGCATATCAAGAGTTGCTCTAATATGTTTTCCTCATCATCCTACTTAAAGGGGAAATTATCAGGAATGTGTTTCTGAAAACAAAGATAGTTTAAGGCAAGGTCTCAGGTGTCCTGGAGATTACATTCTAAGAAACTTCTTGGAGATATGGGTATACTGTCTCTATTCACTTTGTGAAAGTCAATGATACCAATCAAAAATCAAGACCTGACCCCAAGTATAGGAATAGGAGATAATTCTTGGAGCTCAAGGAGAAAGCAAAGACACTAATCAGCACCACAGCTATCATAATCTACCTGTGTGGCGCAATTATGACTCTATCCTTATTCATTCTAATCAATGTTGTACCGACAAAAAGTGATGTGAACGTACTGACAACGAGGCTTTCCGCACTTGAAAAGACGGTCGAGGAGACCAAAGGTAGAATCAGTACGGCCGAAGCGGATATCGAGGAGCTAAATCAGCAGCTGGGTCAATTAGCGACAAAGGCGGAGATAGAGGATATTAAGAATACCTGCGAGGAATTTCAGGAATACATTGACATCTTAGAAGAGATCAGTTCTGAGAGGGAAAAGGTGGTGTGGTTCATTCAGGTCGCCTCTTTTAGAGATCCTGTTCGGTGTGATAAACTAGAGGCGAGCCTTAAACGGGTACTGAAAGACAAAAAAGACCTTACATTCTTCCGCGTAATATCCATCGATGACCAGGGAGACGAATGGTTTGGAGTTAGGATTGGATACTTTGATACGCAAATGAGCGCTTCGCGGTGCCAGGAAAGACTAGTTTCTGAGCTACAGTATCTCCAACCCGTGGTATTTCCGGGATCGAAGCAAATATGGTAATAATACAAGTTCTGGAATGCAACCAAGTAGCAGATACGAGCGACTCTCACTATTCGACAAGGGTAAGCCGCGAATTGCATTCTTAACAGGCAGGCAGGGGGTCAGGTCTTGTTTTTTGAAAATCCTTGGATTATTGGTCTTGCCTTGACTGTCGGTTTATTCAACCATAAAAAAGAATAAATAGAAAAGTTGAGAAAGTTATAAGGTTTTGTGTAATAAGTGGCATAGCATTCATACAAGGACTAGAGGATATGAAAAAGACTGATTATCCAGAATTATTTTGTAGAAGTGACAAGGAAGCTGCTGCTGCTCAGATAACATATCTACGTCTTCAGAAGGTGTATTTACTTTTGCTAGTTTTTGCCTCTATAACTGGCTCGGTGTCCATTATTATAGGACCTTCAAGCCATTACTCATTATCCACTGTGTCAACGATAGTTCTTGCCGTGGGCTTTGTTTTGCTGTGGATCATTCGGGGACAACGCTATGACAAAATATGGTTTGACTGCCGGGCGATTGCAGAGTCTGTCAAAACCTCCACGTGGCGTTATATGATGCAAACTGCACCATATTGCGCCAACGTCGAAGACTCTTTGGTAGACAAGAGGTTTCTTCAGAAGCTTGAGGAAATTCGAAAAATGCGACCGGGAATTGAACATAACTTAGCAGGTCACAGCACCCCTGGGATATCTGCAATATCAGAATATATGCGCAAGGTCCGCTCGCTTCCATTAGATAAAAGGAAGGACATTTATCTACGCAAACGATTGATTGATCAGAAACAATGGTACGAAAACAAGGCTGGGGCACATCGCTCTTCTGCATCAAAGTGGTTTTGGACTATAGTTGTTTTACAAATACTTGCTTTGATTATGGCGATCATTCAGTTGACAGCGAAGTTACATAGAGTTGACCTCATTCCTATCGTTGTGACATTGGTGGCAGTGTTCGTTGCATGGTCTCAAATCAGACGACACGATGAACTTACGCAAGGCTACTTCCTGGCTGCTCAAGAACTCGGCTCATTGGAATCCCTTGCACCCCATGTCCAAGAAACAGAGAAACTCGAGGAATTCGTTTTGCAGACAGAAAATACAATCTCAAGAGAACATACTATGTGGTGCGCTAGAAGAGAGATTTCCTTAGTGTCCTCCTTGCCCAAGTCCATCAAAAATGAGGAATGCAGGCAATGAAAATAGATCGAGAATATACTCTAGGCATTGGCGGCACAATTCTACCGCTACCTTGCTTCTTCCCCTCAATCTCATGTATTAAGACCAACCTTCCACCAATAGAATATCTGCGTCTCATCACAGCCATTAAGTATCCACTATTCCTGATTTCCGCTTATGATATTCATCATGCATCCACAGAAGATCGCTCAGCAATAGACGATTTGCTACAGCGCTCGGTTAAAGATAATCGGATCGTTCTGCTTGACAGCGGAAATTACGAAAGTTATTGGAGAAATGATAAGACCTGGTTAGTGGAAGGTTTTGCGAAGGTCTATTCTAGTGTTCCATTTCATATCGCATTCTGCTATGACAATCAAAATCCTTCAGACAATGCAGATGAAATCGTTGAGGATGTTATTCGTTCAGTCCTGCGAAGTCAAAAATCGACATTGACAGGAACTATTGTACCCATTGTGCACGGTCAGCGTCAACTTCTTCCCGACGTATCAAGCCAACTTGCGGAACAACTGCGTCCTATTCTATTGGCCATTCCTGAACGGGTTTTGGGAGAAGGGGTGTTTCAGAGAGCTGAAACTGTATGTAAGATTCGTTCTGCTCTAACCAACCTCGATTATTATTGCCCCCTGCATCTCCTTGGAACTGGCGACCCCCTGTCTATCTTGATCTATTCCGCATGTGGCGCAGATAGTTTCGATGGGTTAGAATGGTGCCGAACTTGTGTAGACTACTCCAGTGGACAACTCTTTTGTTTCCATCATTGGGATTTCTTTACTGACCAATCGGGCATTAAACACTATGATTTGCCGTATGATCAGACAGTTTTTGTGCACAACCTAGTCTTTTATGAACGTTGGCTGAAGAAAGTGGGTGTCGCCATAAAGGAAGGGAGGGTGACAGATCTTGCAGCGTCGTATTTACCAAATCGAGTAGTTGAGCAATTGCGGCTTCGGATCTCGGAGATCTTTTGAGATGAAACTCAATAAATACCAGCTAAGGGCTGTGCAGAATGCGGTTGTTGAGGTTTATAAACAACTTCAAGCAACATCCCAAGAGGTCATCCCCTGGCGGGAATACAGAGAAGATGATCTATGGAGAGAACTAGCTGCATGTATCCTCGGTAGCAGGGTATCGTATGAACTGGCTGTTAGAGCAATTCAGTATCTTTGTTCAATTGGGCTCATGGAGCTAGAGTGGTCCCTTCGCGATCCTTCAGGGTTTGAAAAAAGATTGGTTAAGGCTCTTTCTTATCCTTTCTTTTATTCCAAGAAACGAGCTAGCCGGCACTGTTACCCATTCCCTTTTGTACGTGCCAATCACCTCCGTCGTAGCCTCGAGGCAATATATTTTGAAGGCGGATCAATTCGAAATATTTTGACCCATAGTAAAAGCGGAGCAGAGGCGCGTTTGAATCTTGCATCAATTGCGACTGGCATTGGCCCCAAGCAGGCAAGTCTCTTTCTGCGAAACATTGGCTATGACGATGATTTGGCTGTCCTAGATACACATGTCCTGCGTTACATTAGGTGGATAGGACTGGTTTTTGATTATCCTATACGGGTTCACAGCATCAAAAAGTATGAACGAGTCGAGAAGCAATTTCGTTCGCATGCTCAACAGTTAGGCTTTTCAGTTGCGCAGTTCGACATTGCAGTGTGGGTGGTAACTCGTGTTGCTTGGAGGGAGTTTCAAATATGAGTCTTGTAATGCTTGTCTCAGGCGGCATTGATTCAACTTTGATGGGCCTTTTGACAAAAGAGGAAGGTGTTGAACAATACCCTTTGTTTATTGACTATGGCCAATTAAGTGCAAAAAAGGAGTGGGAGATTTGTCAGGCTATTCACGCGAAGTATGGTCTTCCGCAACCAATTGTAATGAATCTTCAAGGAATTGGCCAAACTATATCATGTGGACTAACTGATCTCAATAAACGGATTAATGAGGATGCTTTTTTGCCGGGGCGGAATATGATGTTTTTAGTAGCAGGCGCGGCATATGCGTATCAGATCAACGCCAAGGGGGTAGCTATCGGACTCCTGAATGAAGAATATCGAATATTCCCTGACCAGAGCACTACTTTCGTAAAGAAGTGCGAGGAACTCTTAAGTATAGCAATCGGGAATCCGATACACGTAGTCGCTCCTCTGATGAACTTTAGTAAAGGCGATGTACTAGAATTAGCGAAAGCACGTGGAATAGAAGGTACATATTCTTGTCACATGGGAAGGGAAGAACCGTGCAAAATATGTATTTCCTGCATAGAAATCAAGAACGCTAAAGTAGAAAGGAGGTAGACATGGGGGGTGGGGGTGGAGGCCGAGGTTTGATGCCAGAAGAACTCAAAAAGCTTGAACAAGTCGCCAAGGATTCTCTCAAAAAGGCATCAGGACCTGCTAAGCGCAATGTGTTCCTTAGCTTTGCTTATGAAGATCTGGATGAGGTCAACCTGTTGCGTGGTCAAGCCAAGAATGAAAATTCAGACATTCAATTTAATGATTGGTCGTTGAAAAAACCGTTTGATAGCAAAAATGCAGAATACATCAAACGGGGGATTCGCGAACGAATCAAACAATCTTCAGTAACAATCGTATATCTCTCGGAACACACGGCCAATAATAAATGGATCGATTGGGAAATCCGAGAAAGTATCGCGCTTGGCAAGGGCATAGTTGCGATGCATAAGGGAGACACTCCTCCAAAGTCTCTGCCATCAGTAATCAAAGAGCTTAATATTCGTGTGGTGCCATGGAATCAACAAGGGCTGGCAAAGGCTATCGAACAAGAGGTGAAGAACAATTAGCAAGGAAAATCATCCGTGTATGTCGGTTTGTTGTGTGAGCCTCAAGAATACCCTCCTAACTTCTTACTCCGTGTTTTCAATTGAGTTAGGGGGGGACTGAAACATCTGTCTATTGAGAGGCAAATCTTCGGTGGCAAATAGATAATGGTGACTTCAGGGAATTTTCGAATTCAAGGCAAGAGAGTGGAGAGATTTGAAAAACACGAGAAACGTGATACCATGTATAAAGTGGCAATATTTTTGGTTTCTCATTTTTAGGGGAAATCGCCAAACATAACCGATGGTCCGGGAGTACTATCATTGACATGGAATCAGGCGTTCTATAGGTATGGGAGTTTTGACTTTAATGAGCTTGAGAAGTATATGGCTATCAATCTCCAAGAGTTAAGAGGTTTTTTGGAAAAAGGGAAATAGTGAGTTTAACTGACTCTGACGAAAAGGACATAAAGGCTTTATTTAATGGGTTTCGTAATGTCCTACAAATTGATTCTGGCAAGATGCAGGGAAGAAAAAGTCCAGTAGCAGTAGCTAAGGCTTTGTATCTTTTAGCCCCTAATTTTTTTCCTCTTTGGGATAACACAATAGCAGGAGCTTATGGATGTTACTATAACAGTAATTCTGCTGAAAATGTGTTTCATTCTGCAAGATCATGGAAGACACCCCAAGGGCACTCAAAAAGTACATAAGAAAGGGGCAGTCTTTGGACAAATGGTGCATCTTCATGAAAAGAGGCAATAAGGAGCAGGCAAGCCCTCTTTCTGGTTTCTCCAAAAGCGTTTTTAAAAGAGTTAATGAAACTTTAATCTTGAAACCACAGAAAGTCAAATAACAATCTTCACCTGTAGTGAAGGTTATACCAGGAGGTAGACATGGCGGAAATTCATTTCAAAGCTTTTTTAAGTTGTAGCCTCGCGGACGAAGACAAGGAAGTAATAGAGTTTTTTGAAAAAATGGTCAAATCGTTTAATATCGAGCCCAAAATTTATGACTATCAAGAGGTAGGAAGAATACCCGACCAAGTCAAAGAAAATATAATAAAGAGCGATTGTCTCATAGCGATAGCAACACGAAGAAAGAGAATCGAGGGCTCCGACTATTGGGCATGTCCAGATTGGATCCAGCACGAACTCGCGCTAGGCAATGCATATAACAAACCTATTGCTATCTTTCTTGAACAAGGTGTCAAAATTGAAGGCCTTATAGCAATGGAAGGAAGAAGAGAAAAATTTACAAGAAAGAACTTAATTGGAAACATCGATAAAATTACGACATTTTTGTTTAATTTAAGAAAACACTTGGAATCTGTATATCAAACTGGAACACTACAAGCACCAGTTTTATTAAGACATTACATCCATACAAAGGAAGAAATGCTCTCTAAAGAAGTTACAGTTGCAAGGACTGAAATCTTAATGGAATCCTTAATTGATGAACTAGAAGCCACCTATCATTATATAGACCTAGAAGAAACGACCCCTGGTTTGTCAGTCAAATCTAGAAAGTTTGAGTTTAGATGCAAAGAAATGCCTTCGGGTACAACAGTCGAACCTGTTATAGTTTTAAACACGGATTACAAATTCTTCTGGAAGGTATTGTTTAGTCCTCCTCTGAAGAAAGGTGAAAAAGTCAAATATGCTTTCAAGGAAGTTGCCCCTAATTATCGTCCTTACACCTATGATGAAATGCTGGAGAGAATAAAACAAGGCACCTATGAGTACAAAGAACCGATATGCGAAGCTTGTGAGTGGACTGTTACTTATCCAACGTATGAGTTACAGTCTGAATTTGAATTCCCGGAAAACTATGAAATTCAGAAATACTATCCATATGTAGTTATCGGGGCAGTAAAACTCAAGGCAGAAAATGAAATAAAGAGAATTCAGGAAGGGAACATGTTTACTGCTGAGAAGATGTTCGATAAATGGGTACTAAAACTTAAAGTACCGAAGCCTCTTCAAGACCATACATATTATACATACTACGTACCGCCGAAGAAAAATTAGAAAGAAAGAAATCAAATATGGCATAATTGGCCTGCCCCCATTAATAATTCTCTCCCAGAATCTTCATACTTGGAGAATCAGTAGTATGCCTTGGCAAACAGTTCATTTCATAGGGTTATTGGCTAATTGTGATTCCTCTATCCTTAGAATCCCTTTGGAACACGGTTTCAGCGTGCAAGAGATGTCTAGCAGCGAGGCTATACAGTTTATCCAAAGGCTTGAGGGACGTAGATACCAAGATTCCTTGTTCAACCTCGCTATGCTCCATTGCATAGGTCCCTCTAACAAAGCATACGTAATCAAGAATCACATTAAAGACGGAATAGAAATCGAAAAAGGACACAGGAAGGATCTTTCGCCAGCGGTGACGGACTTCATTAAAAAGTGTATGAACAATTATTTGATCGAACGAGTCTTCCCACTTATGAGACTATTCAGTGAGGGCAATATCGTAATGCCCTTGGCTTATTTCTACTATCGGGAGGGAAATACACTAGCAGTCCCTTTTGCGGGTCCCCGTAAAAGCTTTGTGACAAAAGAACTGTACACGATCAAGGAAGAAAAAGTGGCAGAAATAGTTGAATTCGTCAGCAAAACAGAGATTCCATTCAAAAGAGATTTCCTGCGGCTCGCGTTCGATACCTTCGGACTGTCGTACCTGATACCCAGCAACAGCTTATCCTTCTTAGTTCTAATGATGAGCTTAGAGGCATTATTGAATCCGGGAGGTGGTGAGATAAGGTACCGGCTTTCCAGAAACACAGCTGTTCTTACTGGTACTACCAAAGATAATTCCCGACGTGTATTTTGTGAGATGACCAACCTATATGATAAGCGGTCGGATATTATCCATGGTCGCAAAGGGGTACAAATCAAGAAAGAGGAATTGCGGAACCTGGGTTTTCACGTAAGGGAGTCAATCAAAGAGGTTTGTAATATCAACGAAGACAAAACCCCACTCATGTGTTTGCTTAATTCATGTGGATTTGGGGAAAGACCATGGAGGGGATAACCGGCAATTTCTCACCGAGAGGGAAGCATGAGAGCACTCATAGACAACTCAGTTAATTCATGGGATGAGCCAAGAGAAGTCGTTAAACTACCAGCCACCGCTCCGCAAGCTATTATTCCATTGACTCTAACTTAACAAGTGGTACCATTAATGGGGGGTAGGCCATTGATGTTTTGAACCTAAATGACCTCAGGACATTGAGATAATATACAAGGAGCTTCACGGGAATACTCGGACAGCACGAGCAGCGTAGTGTGAGGAGAAATAGTCAGGAAAGGAGGTTTGGATGAGAAGCTTGAAGTGGATTTTTGCCTGCGGCTTCTTGGTAATTGCCATCATAGTGGCGGTTGGTGTTTTTGTGAGAACAGATTTGTGGAGATGGGATATTTTCTTAGGTTTTACAGCTGTTAGTAGCAGCCTACTCTTTGTATCCTGGAGTTTAACCCATCAGATGAGGATAAACAGGAAGCAGGCGGTTCTTGGTGATTATGGTTTGTTGTTGTCGATGTGTAAGTGTATGGGGATTCAGGATTACTCCGCGGAAAAGTACCTTGAAGACCTTCATACTGCGGCGAAGACCCTTGACCAGGCAAAGATTGACAGTCTATATGATGTAGGTTTTGGGCGATTGGCAACGTTGGAGTTGAAACCTGAAACAAAACGAAATTATATAGTGTTGAGACCTATTGACAAAATAGTGATAGGAACAGGTTTCTTAGCGGGAACTGGGCTCCTCATTTCGGGGGTAGTGTTGAATTATGGTTTTCTTTCCTGGATGGGGGTAATTTGTTTAGTCGTGGGCTTCATCCACATCATGACGAGTATGCGTTAGGGATAAATGTATGGATATCGCAGCTATACTATCTAAGATACCTCGTGGTCCAGCGAGCAAGATCACAGCAGGAATAGTAACTATGCTGGTTATAGGCAACTATGCCGCCAAATATCTAGATAAGGGTCACGAAAGAACTCTGTCTCCTTCTGTATTCGCGGCAATTTGTTTGTTTGTACTGATTTTCATTTGCGGGGTATACATGCTGCAGAAAAGACGTGGGGACCATGGTTCGCCTGCAAAACAGGAGACAAATATGGAACAAGAGCAGGAATAAGAGCTTTGTTTGTGCAGGTCTTCATGAGAGACAAGATTCTTATGTGCTTCATACTATTCTTCGTTGATTTGGGTCTTATTGGAGGTATTGTGCAACTCAAATGGGGGCAGGTCAATCGTCTTATTAGGTTAATACTTCTTTGTTCTTAACCACTCAATATGTGATGCCAACCCATCAAGCCCCGGAAACATGGAAGCTCTTGTGATTCCGTACCGATAACATATGAATTTCAGCTCACGTCTGAAATCTTGGACTACTATATACTTATCAATTCTTTCTGAAATTAGCGGTACGGTAGGATTTGGATGTATTGTAAAGACACCGGATTGCACCATAATCCTGCTGGTTATGTGTCTTGGAAAAAACCTACAGACTTCCTCAACCTCAAAAGGATCTCGGTTGGCCTCAATATCCACAGACCCTTCCAATCGAAATACGTATATCGCGCTATCACCGTTATTTTCCTTTTCAACTGCAAAGTAAGCTGCAACTAAAGGGTTTAATGTCCAATCAAGAAGACGGGTGGGTAAACCGTGATGTTGTGCTAATGCCAGCCAGTCCCACATTCCCTTGCAAGGAGTCTTGAGGAATGGTATAGCATGCATTCTAAAGCGTTCGAAAACGATCTTCTCTTCCTGCTCGGGATCTGCTGATTTGTCTAAAAATTCCACCCTTCCAATTTTCGGAATAAGTTTATAGAAAGTGCTGAGGACACCGCGGTAAACAACCCTCTTCCGTCCGTAAGCCATTACAGCCTGATGGAATTCTTCAAACGATTTTATGACAAACTCTCGCACTTGGGTCCTCCATGAATGCTAACCTAATTTTCTACTGACTTGGATGTGCTTTTCACGTTTTTTTCTGCCAACTCTCAAATACGAATCCTATACTCAACTTCGTCTCTTGATGACTCCTTCTGCATTGACCTGTCCCCATTAATAATAACACTTCTTACGTTAGAGTCAACGGAAGGATTGTCCTACAGGCAATGGGCTGTTATTAGACTCTGTTTCTCTGCAGGATGGTCCATGGGATATTTCCTCTCTTGGTAAATCGGGGCTGAATGGGTTAATAGATTGATCACAGTACCTCTTACGATAATCTCGAATGGTTTCGTATTATGTAGGCTTGGGGGAGCCAAACAGGACTCGAACCAAAACAGAATGAATGGAGCTAAGGAATTCAGTAAAGATAGACTTGATCCTTGTAAAAGGCCTGGCGTGGTAATACTTTGATGATCGACAGAGACCTAGATTCTCGCTCTTGAGGATCAAGACACTGGCCCTCATGGCTAAAAAAGACTCAGAAAGAGTATATTCACTACCAACTCGGGAATGGTTCCACACCGTTACATTTATGTTCCAAAAGGGGGAAATGGAACGGTGTGGAACGTTCCTTTATGTAATTCAAGCTCATCTTCGGCTCTTCTTTTCTCTCGTTCTATATTTTGGACTTCTCATTAACAAAACGGTAGGCGGTTGTTTTTCCTACTCCCAATTCTCTGCCTATCTCACTGTAAGAATAGTCATACTTATCACGCAATATCTTCGCTCTCTCCCTCTTTTCCTTCTTAGTGAGTTCCTTCGCAG
>SDBS01001882.1_pt1 | contig 21162 bp, 36 predicted proteins | sample 2277091 | NCBI WGS metagenome assembly SDBS01 (sample SAMN10404972, study PRJNA504765) | marine sediment metagenome | isolation source: marine sediment core GS10_PC15, 163 cmbsf | place: Arctic Ocean: Southern Knipovich Ridge | collected 2010 | reverse complement strand
TGGCATCTTGTTCGTTACCTTTTCACCATTGCTATTCCACCACTCATCGACAAATTCTGCCTCTTCGGTTTTGCCGCTGACACAGGTAATCTTCAAGCCCTTTTCGATACACTTCTTGTAGTAGACCTCAAAGACCTCCTCTGCCTTCGTGTAAGCGAACTCGTGGCCCTGCTTGTCCTTACCTACCAGTGAGCAAGGCATGACCGGCACTTCCGCCATGATTTCCAATACTTTGACGTACAGGCCGCGATTCGGGTTCGGTGGCTTAACTGTGGCCTTCTTCTTACCCTTACCCCTTGCTGCTACCTTTACCTTCTTTTTTGCTTTTGCCTTCTTAGCCATGAGTGCTCCTTATAATTTTTTTCTTACTTCGGTTGGCTCGGGTGGCGGAGTGGTTCCTGTTTCTTCGTTAATCCGCTCCCACATACTTTCAAATCTCTCAATACATATAGCCTCTTCTCCCAAAGCATGATGAGTAGTTGTGGAATCATAGCTCTTTAGCTCTATTTGTAAATCTTCCTCCACGCCATATTTGAACATATCGAATGATATTGAGATTGAACGGTAATTATCTGACTTTTTAAGTTGCCTTAGTATATCATGGGCATTATCAAATAAGAATTGGCCTATGCGTTTTATTCTCATCTTTTGTGTTTCAGCCATTATGGTTTCTCCAAAAATTATTCGTGTATGTTGCCGATTATTTCCCTATCTTTTAAGCATTCAATATTCAAAGATTTATTCTCTGATGCTAAATAATAACCACCACAACCCCAAACAATCGTAAATTCGCCAACAAGGTCATTAAGCGGATAGATTGCTCTGTCCCCGTCAAATCCTTCTTCCCCGTTCTTGTCTTTGAGGCCGGTGTATTGTTCGAGAGTAAAGCGTTGCGGGTTTTTGATGGCGTCCGAAAGACTAATTATATTATTGCCAAACTTGAAGGCCATGAACTCATATTCCGAACTATCTTGAGCCACAACAAATTTGGTAAACGGCTGTCCGTATTCCTTGATGTCTTTATCCCAACATCTGAATTTAACTGGTCTACTCATTATGGTTTTCCTTTCAAGTATTATTTTATCTCGTCTGGTAATATACATTTCTTGTGTTAAGGTTGGGGTCGTAGATAACGTATAGATGACCTTCTGGCGCAGTTACACCAAGTGCGATTGAGGTTTTGTTGGGGTCGCCAATCATTTCATAAACCTGTTGCACCCACAGTTCGTCCTCAAACGTGTGGTTTTTTGCTATGAAAAATCCGCCCGCGAACCATAACCCGCAAAGTAATGTTGTGTATATCCATTTTTTCATAATTTACAGTCCTCACCACAAAATACATTACCTTCATCGTCTTTGACCGCACAGTCATCACAGAAATACGCTTCACCGCAGCCATCGCAGCCATTAAGCCTGTAAGCCTTACATTCGCACACTTCGCACTCTTTATCGGGTTGACAGTCAGGTTCGCCAGAGCGCTCACCGGATTCTATTAGTGCTTTGTCTTGGTTACACATCTTTGGCCCCTTTCTTCATGTCTGAACGTACTATGCGAATATCTTGAGAGAAATCCTTAAAGCCAATTTTAACGTATTTGTATTTGCAATCAGGATCGAGACTTACTGATCCTAAAACCTTACCTGTGTCCCTGTCGGTTAAAGTAATATAGTTTTTTTTGTTTAAGCTGAGATTTAACATTTTAACTCCTTATGGTGGGGGCGGCAAAGGGCAGTGGGTTTCGAACCCACATTTCCAAACGCATCCCTGCACCCAGCGTCCTAACCTATTAGACCACACCCGATGCCGCTTACCCATTATTTAATATTGCTGAGAACGGGCAGGATTTTAACCTGCGATACTGTTCCTCTTTCTTGGCTTCGTCTCTTCTCCGCCAAGCCGCCGTTCTCTTATATTCAGTTTTCAATTCCTTTCCAATACAGGGGCGTATAGTACCGGCCCGATTAGCTACGAGCCTATTTTTCTATGCCACGCTTTATCAAAATCGATCATTGCATCGTTAGGTGTTTCTCCGAATCCCGCCACGCCGTCTTGCAAATTATCGCCGTACAGGGCACACCACTTATCGCCGTCAATGAATATTCGCGGCTTTAGGTTCACAAAATGTGAGTTTGCCCACCAGCTCTTATCGGCTATCGTCTGGGCTTCTATTGTGTCCATAATTCATATCTCCAAATTAAGTTTAGGGGCGTATAGTACCGGCCCTGATTAGCTACTGCGGAAACAACTCTTACCCCACACAATCAGGGCTGCCAATATACCAATCGGTCCATAAAAAAAAGCACCAACAGTAAACTTTATGTCGTCCTTTTTTGTCCATGCCTCCCCCCGTTTCCTAAGATTTGGATAGTCGTGCAAGCAAGCCCTTTTTACCATGGTCCTACTTACAAGACCACAGAAAACCCATACTCCATAACCAATCAAAATCCACTTCATAATTCATATCTCCAAATTAAGTTAGGGGGCGTATAGTACCGCCCTGATTAGCTACGCTCTTTTTTCCTGTAATAAGCCCAAAGTCAATAAGTTTGACTGTTTTTGTAGTTTGCTCAACAAAAGACCTGCTTCGCAAATAGCCTCTGCCGCTTCCTCGTCATTGTCAAACTGTGCAATAGTACAAAGTTCTTGGTCGTCAGCAACGAACACTGTCATAAATCCATCCACTCGCCGACAGTATGGCTTTTCGCCCACCCCGTTGGTTAAAGCATCAATTACTTTGCCGGAGTCCATTATCCGCCACCTTTCAAAACACATGTGGCATCACTAATAATCTCACACAATGCACTCTGTGAATTGGCACTTACAAATCTTTCCACCAACTCTCTTAATTTCTTGTTTCCGGTCCCTATATTCCCACAGTCCGACCATAGGGTATACGTTTCGCCGGTCCATAGGCTTAATGTTCCGGGGATAAACTTAGCTATATCCATAGTTCGTTCTTCAAGAATAGCCTCATAAGCATTGTCTTTGTTGTCGCCCATAAAAGGCTCAGGCTTATACTGTATATAATACCCAAAAACTTCTTCTCCATCGTCAAGCCGTTCAGCCCTGAATTTAATCTCTGGCATTATTTGTTCTCCTTAAAAGGTTAAAATATAGGGGCCGGTAGAGAGGCAAATCTTTCCCGGCCCCGTGAGGGTGATGAGTGCAAAAAGTTTCTTTTGCAGGTTTTGTTCATAAAACTATTTCCGGTTCAGCCGCTTTGCAACAAACATCATCACAATATATTTTTTGAGGTTCTCCGTCCGCTCTTTCCGCTGCACCATAAAACCCATCCGCATCGCTTACATATTTACCACAACGCCCACAATGATAATGTTCCATGTCAATCTCAAATGCCAGTTTTTTTGCTTCCATCATTAAACCTCTTTCAAAATATAGGGGCCGGAGGAGGTGATGCCTCTTTCCGGCCCCGTTTCCAAATGAACGCCTGCTAAAACGTAGAGTTGGTGGGTGGTTGGCGGTGATAGTTGAATTATTCATTGCTTTAGCAGGCATCTTTGTTTCCTCGATTAACTTTTAACTATTGGCATTATCGGATAATAATCCTTTTTGTAAACAACTATTTTGTAAAAATCTTCAAGTAATTTTTAAGTCTTTGCAAAACAGGGGCTTACGAGCGAAAATATTTCAAAAAAATCCTTGCTCCGTTCGTAAAAACTAACAGCTAATCGGAAAGTTCCAAATTATCCGCTGCCGTTTTTCTTGTCGAGTTCACCTTCGGCCCATTTGCGCTTAGACTTTTCCTGCCGACGATTCGCGTCCGTCCAGGCTAATGCTGCTGTAGAAATTGCCGCGAGTATTCCGGCGTAAGGAAGGAACGGAGTTGCCGCCGTCGAGCCTGCCTGCACACTCGTGAGAATGTCGATAAACTCATCGCCCGTATACTCTACCTTGCCGATTTCCGTAGCTACCATAGCGACCTTGCCGGGGATTTCGTGCCTGTGCATCTCGGCACAACCGGCAAATAACAATACTGCCGAAATTAAAAAAATCCATCTTGTCATTTTACTGCTCCTTAATAATAACCTAACAGTTTATTGATATTTATTAACTCTCGCATGTCCTTATCTTTAGGAATATCTAACCGCGTCAAGGGCTTGATCTCTTTTTGATTCACGCCCCGGCCTTTTTTGCAGCCCGTAACCCGGTCGTAATCCATATAAGTTTCAGTTACGTCTCGATATTCTACTTCGATATGCTTGCAGATTCGCCTTAATGTCAAGGTCGGGTTAAGACATAAATCCTCGTATCTGAAAATCCTGCAATCGAGCCTTAAAAGCTCCTGAACATACCGCAGATAATACCTTGCGAACTGGACATCGCAATTACGCGAGAGCCAAACGTCAATAGCATCGCGGACAAAGCTAAAGACTTTACAACCATTGAGCCCGTCGAGAACCTTGAACTCATAGGACGGTCTCCGCCCATTGAGTCCGTATGGGTAGAAGTTCGCAATAGTCCAATCGCGTACAATCAGATTGCCGCCCCTTTTTTCGTGCAGCTCTTTAACCGCAGCCGGAAATCCGACGGCGTCGAGCTTGATACCGTACCAATCAGCCGCCTGAGCCACCACAGTACGCCTGTCGCCGTCCGAATCGAGATACAAGGGATTTACTTCGCTCAGCAGAGCAACGTCAGGCATCGAGCCTAAGCAGCGAGAGAGCAACGTACCGCCGGAGCGGGCATAGCATAGCATAATGCTAATCATTAAGCTATTCTCCGCCCTACAATGACTAACTCGTAAGCGTCGCCCGTAGTACCCCAGACGTTGATAGTATCGGCCGTCGTAGCCGTAACGGCAATCCCTGTATCGTCAAGGATCGTGAAGCTCGCCTGTGGCTTTATCGTAATAGAATCGGCGGAAGTCTTAAACAGAGGGATATGTGTTGTAGCTGAGCCTAAAGTCATATTGCTTCCAGAGTCCAGCGTGGATGTATTCCTGAAATGTACTAAATGAACTTCCTTAAATATTACAACATCGCCAAGGTCATCTTCAAGCGAACCGCTCAAGTCGTATTCATCGCCCGCCCCCGTAATCGTAGTAGATGACGTGAAGTAAGTAGTAGCAGACGAAAAGTTCGAGTTGACATTCCTTTGCATATCCGCCTCCGGTGTTACTAATCCGTGAGCAGAATCTATTTTACAGTTTATTCTTTCAAGGTACTTTCCGACGAAACTCATATTATGACTCCCATTTTTCTAAAGGACATTTCTCGCCAGGCACTCTGGCTTTGGCGGGGATGAAACAGCCGCAGTGTTTACAAAACAACCGCCTGCCGAACCATTGATTATCTTCGCATTTCTGGCAAGTTCTTATCCGCCTATCCGTGAACGCGAATTTGTTCACGCCGACGAATTTATCAACCGCTAAGTTCTTAAAGCCGGTCGCTATTATTTTTGCTTTGTCGCAGCAAGCCATTATAGTTGTATCCCTTCCTCTACTCCAAATCTAAACCCTGGAAAAAAGCTGCAACCGCCGGAACAATTTTCTTCTGTTACCGTGTATTCGTCCACACCCATACAAGTCCCTTCAATCCTTTCTTCAACAGGGGTGAGATGGTTAGCGGCAAGGCTGATGCCGAAGCCTAAATTGGAAGAAGGAGATAAGAAAATAGTCTGGAGCAGAATCTGCGGATCGAACCCTCCAAGTAGCCTTACCCCGACCGTAACTTCGTCTATCACTCCTTCCGCGTCAGGGGAGCCAGAACAAAAGAAATTAGGAGGAGAAAGCCACCCCTTAACCGTACCAAAACTGTGTCCGTCCTCAAAGGCCGTCCAGACGCAAGGCCCTTGTTGATCGCTCTGTTTCAAATGCACTTTAACGTTAGAGAAACTAATTTCCTGAGTTACTTTGTAAGGGCCAAACGATTCGCAACTCATTGCTGTTCCGCTTGCGCTTATAGTCAAGGTAATCCACTTGGGCGTTTTCCCAGGCTCGCACTGAGCGCAATCGACATCGCTATACACAATAGGTGGAGCAGCTTTGCAGCAACTCTCACATACAGAAGCATTGCCGCTCCTATGAGTCAATACTTTTAGTTTAGATGTATCCCAGCCTACTGTAACCGTTTTATTTTCCTACTTTCAATGTACCACGTTCGTATTTTCATACCATTCGGCGTTATAAGAAAAATCATTCGACGCCGCACCACTCGTAAACCTAAAAAGATAACTTGTATTCGGTCTTAATATCAATTCGTTCTCTCGCGTAGAGCCGCCGGGCACGCCCGTTGCCGGGTTAGAGCCAGAGCCGCCGAGGGAGCCGCCCAATCTTGTACCTGTACTATTTACGGTACAGTCAAGAAAAATGTCTGCAAGACTTTGATTTATTTCGTACTCATCCGCTGTGTCCCAGTCGTCATCCGTACCGCCCGATAGAGATGCGACCGTTACGGTAGTTTCGTCGTTGTCAGTTACAATGCCAAACGAGCCGTCAGTTACGTTATATATCTTCCAGCCAATTAAAGCATCGACGACAAAAGCGGCGGCAGAGTCCGTCATTATTGTAGCATGATTCCCAGCGGCAGTATGAGTTCCGCTGGAACAACGTGCCCTGTGATTTCCTCTCTGAACTGTGAGAGTTCCGTCTGCGGCAAAACTCGATCCTTCGTACAAATCAAACTGCATAGCAAGTGTTGAACTATAGCTAAACACTAAATGAACCCAAGCATCATTATCAGCAGTTGTCACACAAAAATCAAATACTACACCATTCCCTAATGTTACAAAATCCTCAAGGAAATAATGTTCGTTATCGTGTATTTGGTGATGCTCGAAATTTATAACCTGCATCGTATTAGTCGCGGAGTCCATGCGAATCTCATCGACTTTGTTCGGGGCAAATCTTGCGTTCATTGTTTTCCAATTACTCATCCTATACGCTCCAATATTCTGTTCCGTCCGATACTACTTTTAATGTTTCGTCTTTATTAACAGTCTGCGTCGTCTCGCCGTCTATCGTAGAACTCCCCGTTGTGTCCGCATCGACCGTTGCCAAGCCTGTGTTTTTATTCTTGATATAAAAAACCTTGCCCTCGAAAGCACCCGTAGGGTTTGGTAGGTCTATCGTTACAGGTGAAGTATTATTAACGACTATAACATCATCAGATACCGTAGCCGTATAAGCCGCAGACTTTTCAGTTATTAGCTCAAACTCGCCCTCTAAATCGCAATCCTCGGACGCTTGGAAAACCGACAAACAATACCATCGCTTAATCAGTGTACCCGCAGAGTCAAAAGGCAACTTTGCAACAATTAAATCGTCGTCTTCCTCAAGCCTCGGAATGGCTGAGTTTAGGTCTGTGCCGCCGGATATAAAACAATGAACATTTACAGCAAAGCCCGTACCGCTATCAGCTTCAATACCCTTGGAGGTGTAAAGATTAGCTGTGATAGTATCACTCGCCGGGGCGTCCTCGGAAGTTATCGCCCGCTTGACACCTGCGATTGAAGATAAGCCGCTTAGCCCTCTTACGGTAGTTCCCGTCCTTGGGTCGGTAGTTACAGTTATCCCGCCCGTTCCGCGTATCTTGGCGTTGTTATTAACCCCGTCGATAATACGGTCTAAGTCCTGGCCCCTAACCAGCTGATTTTTACTGAGCTTCAATATCATTATTGCTCCGGCAAAGCTAAAGTATCAGTAGCAGTCATACCGACGAGTAAATCGTTGAAGTTAAATGTGTTGTATATATTCACAGATAAACCGTAAGGTTGATTCCAATTCTCGCCATAACCGGCACGCGGGTTGTACTTGAAATTGAATTGATACTCCCAGCAGTCAAATCGAACTCTTCTGACCGGGCAAGACGCGAACAGCCATTGAAACCTATCATTGTAATCTGTCGGTATATCTGTAACTATCCCGCTTCCCGTGGCAAAAACAAAGTAGTCTTGCATAAACAGATTACTGTTGATTAGGCCGACATTAGAAAGCACCCTCTTTATATACAAAGTGCTTGCGTAAGCTGTTATCGTATAGCTAAACTGCGGGACATGAAAAGTTAAATCCGGGGATTTTTTATCTTTATCGTCATTGCCGCTCACGCCCCATTCGTCGTCCCATGTAGTTGTTTCCCATAGATTGGTTCCGGTGTTATATGTGTTGATCGGCCAATCGCCGCTTGTAGTCTCGACCGATAAGCCTATATCAAAAGATTCCTCCCAGCTTCCCTTCTGATCAGGCTCTTTCCTCTTAGCCGCCCGGCTCTCCTTAGTAGCGTAAAGAACAGTAACCTTTGTATACTCAGTAGTTGCCCAGTTAGCGACTACATACTTCACAAACAACCCATAAGAATTAGAGCTAAACTCACCGTCAGCAAGAAGCGACGAACCTATCTGGTAGTATGATGCAAATGTAGAATCGTTATTCCAGACATCCCAAGTGATTGAGAATACCCGCGTAAGCGTAACCCCGTCGTCGGATAGCTGAAACTCTCTTGAGTTGAACTGTTCGTTATAAGGCATTATAATAATCCGTTAATTATATTCTGGTTGCGATTATCTTCTCGTATCCGTTCCAAGCTAATTTCCATTCGCCTTATATTTGCTCTTTGAGACAATATTTCCCTGGGTTGAGTTGAGCCAACTTCGTGTATATCCGAAGCTCGATTTATCGCACCCTGTACCACAAACGAACCCGCTGTTTTACCCAAAGAACTTACAGCGGACAGGAAGCCCCGGCCTATCATTTTTCCCAACTCCTCCGCCTGGGGTCTGATAATCTCTAAGGTTATCTTCAATGCGTTTTGTATATCGACGCCCAATTTAGATAACGCCGCGTGCCAGCCTTCGTTCTGTAGTAAGTCAAATAAATCCTGAAAATAACCGACAGCCAATAGTAGATGCTCTCTTACTACTCCTGCCCACGCTTTTATATTCTCTATATTAGCGTCGCTCCATTCGGTAAGGCTTTTTGTCCATCCGGCAACATCATTGATAAATACATTTCCTATCGCAACTCCGGCCCTCTCTACGGCTGCCTTGAGTATTCGCATTCGATTCTGTAAATTATCTATCGTTCTTAACAAGTCACCCTGAGCCTCAGTCGTCTGCTTGAATAATATGTTTATTCTTAACTGTAGCTTTTCAAGGTCAGTCAATTCTCTCTTATTTGCGATAAGCCCGGAAGATAAAGCCTCACGCATCACCGCACCTTCGCCGACTAATATACCCAACGTCCTAAGCGGGCGAACCATGCCGGCCAGACCTGATGTTATCTTGGCAAAAGATTCGTCAAAACTAAGGTTGAAAAACGACGCCATATCGTGAGTTAATTCTGTAATCGATTTGGCGTTCTCTGACGCCTTTTCAGCACTTAATCCGTAAGCCTTGAACATCAGGAAAAAACGGCCAGTCATTTTACGAACTGCAAACGAACTCAACCCCAGGGATTCGGATAATTCGTCAGACCATTCTCGCGTAGCCTTCGCCATACCCCCCATAGCGACATCGAATAAGTTCTCAGATTCCTGAATATCCGACGCCATCTTCACAGAGGCTATACCAATAGCAACGAACGCGGCGATGGCAATCTTAACAGTCCGCCTAATCGTTGTAATTATCGTTCGCATAACAGAGCTTATCATATTAGTAACACCCCGCATCGCCGAGCGTGCTATGCTCGTTAAACCCCTATCCAACAACCTGCGGGCAGTTCTTAACCCGGAACGTAGCGGGCCTAAGTTAGCCCGGATAGCTATTCTCGCTTCGCCTAAAGTCATTTTTTCACCTTGTTAATTGAAGGGTCGGCGTTAGCCTTAATCTTTATGTCCTCAACAGACATCTTTTCAGGCTCTTGCTCTAACCTTATCAAAAGATTCATTTCTTCGCAGAACATACCAAACTGAATCGGCCTCATATTCCGTATATCCTTAATAGATAACGAGCCATTGTAAAACCTCAACATTGCGGCAATAGCAGTCGATAACTTTAAGCCACTACCGCCGCCGTCTTTTTTTTTGACGAATCGCTCGGCATCATAGCCTTAGTCAGCTTCGGCAAATCGTCAAGCCCTATCATCTTAGCGACCTCGTCCTGAGTGCAATCCGGGCTAAACTTTCTCATTGCACACCACAAAAGAAAACTAATCCCAGACACAGAGCCTTGACTCGCTTCTATCTCAGAGTCGGAAGGCGGAGCTAATGCCCTATCGAAAATCGACTGCGGGATATTGTCCCCGTACAGCTTCTTAGCCATAGCAACGGTCTTATCCTCGCGGAGCGTCCTTACATACTCCTCAAAGTCCGCGAAGTCGCCTATCGTCAACTTGCCGATCTTATACGTCTTGCCCTGTAGCTCTATCTCGCTAAAGGCTCCTTCTGCGATTATTCCCAAATCAGCCATTCTTATTCTCCTTTTTAAGTTACCGCATCCGTTACCGCACCTGTATATTGAAATTCATACGTTACCTCGTCAACACCGTCTACACCGACGGTCTGAGTAGCACCTACACAGGTTGCACTTCCGATAAAGCCTAAGTCGCCGCCCGTTGTACTACGCTCAAGGATTAGAACTGCCGAGGCCGCTCCCGCAGCAGGCAGGAAATCTCCCGTAGCTTTAGCTGTTACTGTAGCCGTTGCAGCGTTAAGGCCAGCAAGACGAGTACGCCCGCTACTCGTGTCATGCCTGACGGTACTATCCGCCGTAGCCGATGTAGCTGTGAACGACCAACTGACCACCTGGGCAATATCGGTAGAGTCCCACTCGGCGTTTGCTAATTTTCCGTGAAAAAGTGCTTCAGTCATTTTTTATATCTCCTCACTAAAAGCTGATACCATCAGCGTCATTGCCCTCAAACGAATAAGTACGCTTTCCGGCATCGTCTATTCCGGCTGTCTCTGTGAAGCTATTGCAAATAGCTGTCATAGTGAAAGCCCCTGCACTGTTCGTTAATACGAGAGCGGCACTCTTTCCTAAGAAAGTCGCAATCGGTGTCTGCTCCGTCTCTGAGAAACCCTCGGCGGTCGCTGTAAAATCAGTCAAACCGATTACATGCGACGTAAAAGAATCGCCGAACGCGGAGGTATCCGCAACTTCCGCAGTCGTATTAAGAGTCCATGTTGTTAGTTTGGCAATGCTGGTGTCGTCGAATGTAGCACTGCCAGACTTTCCGTGATAAAGGGTCATTTTTTATCTCCTTAATTTACTAAAATTTCATATCCAACAGCAACCTGCCAAACGTCATCAATTAAGCCTACGTTACGCGTAAACTCTCTTTCCATTTTTATAGAATCGTAGCCGGGAATATCTAAGGTAGTCCAGTCGAATGTATCCGTAAGCTCCTGTATCGAAGTACCTAAATCGTCAACCTGAATCATGTATACATTGAACTGGACAGTTATATACTCTAACTCACTGTCAAACGTGTGCCGGGTTGTAGAATCTATCCAGTGAAAGACCGCGTAATCTAAGCCCGCGTCCTGCTTTGCTTTTTCGAGATATAAAGCGTTGAGGAAAGTAAATTCGGCGTCGTTAAACTTAGTCATTATCGCTTCGGATACACGCTGAAATAATAGCTTTTTATCCTGTACTGTTATTAATTCCCACGATACATTATGCAAACTGCTTATAGTGCCATCTACGTCAGACCATGAGCCGGAGGATAAGTGCCTGCCTGTTAAAGTAGTGCCAGAGCCGTCGTTAAAATTAGAATACCATCCGTCGCTTGTTATACTTTCGAAGATAGCCTCGTCTACAAATTCGCCCTCTGTTCGATTGTTGATATTTCCGATCTGTGTAGGAGTCAATGCCACGCCTTTGTAGACTCTTATATCATCAAGTCCTCCGACGTGAAAAGAAGAATACAACAAATTAGAGTCATCGAGGCTCGCCGCAAATTGCCAAGGCTCTACGTAAGTAATGCTATCTGCAGATAAATCTGACATATCAGTCGATACATTAAACGAACCATCTATATATAAAGACATCAAGCCATCCCTGTCGAGGACGATTGCTATGTGATGCCATAAATTGTCTGCTACGTTTATAGTTCCGACCAACTGCTTTACACCACTTGGTGCGAATAGTAATACTTTTATGCTGCCTATGACCGGGCCGATGGGGGACACAGTTTCTAAATTTATTAGAATGCCAGAGCCAGCCGTCTCGGAATTCAGGTCAATAAGCCGACCAGCAAGACCGGGCAACCCGTCTTTTTTAACGAAAAGGCTATACGATATATCACCCGTCCCTATATTTACTGCTGCTATATTAGGGACAGTAACGTAACCGGCACCATCAAATTCTAAATAATAATCAGCCATTAACCACTCGCTTGAAAATATCGCCAAGTCCGCGTAATCTACGCGACCGTCCCGATTCAAGTCCGAACGTAAAAAACCTAAACTTACGATAAAGCATAAAAATATCCTAACCATCAAACCACGCTGTATAATTAACCGTACCTATCCAAATATCGTCTATGTATTCAACCGAGGCCGTTCCCGTCCGCTCGAAAGCAACAGCCGTATGATCCGGTATAGTAAGAGCCGTCCAGTCATAAGTGGACATTATCAAAGACAATGCGGAGGCCAAAGTAATCCCGCCATCGTCGGTTGTATTAAAAACCATAAATCTAATCTCAGCTTTTTCCATCTTACTCGTAGTGCCAGACCCCATGTATTCCTCTGTGCCTGAGCCGACCCAGGAGTATGTAGCGTAAGTATCGTCAGATACCCCTTGAGGAGCCTGCGTAAAGTAAAACGACGGGATCGCTGCTACTAATGCCCCCGTAGCGTTGTACTTATTTAGAATAGCTGTAGCTAAGTCGTCTATCACTTGTTAGCGTCCTTGAATATCTTTTCGATTTTAGCTCCATTCTTTTTCAATGCTGGGCGTAGCCACGGGCGAGGCAACTGACTTGACTTCCCGCCACGATTGAGATGCCCAAGCTCAAGATACAATCCATAATTAACATCAGTCCCGGCCTCGAATTTCGGGTGTTTCTTCATTTTATCTATATCAGTCCCGACTTCGCCGAGAATCTTATCACCCCTAAAGGTCGTATCGTGCCCAACAGACGCCCTAAGAACGCCGTCATCAACTGCTGGCGGCTGGAATGGCTTAGAAGCTCGATGATACTTGCCGCTTTTAGTCTTTTTATACCTACGGCCAGAGCCCGGCGATGTGAAATGCTTTTTGATATACCCCTCAAGCATTAGACCCGCCCGGCTCATAGCGACGACATTCCGCTCCGTAGCCGCAACCATAAACTCTTTACCGAACCATCTTATTTGAACATCAGCACTCAATGCCTAATTCCTTTTCTAATCTGTCGTAAGCATCATTCTCATTATCGTATCGACCGCAACAATACCACCTGCCGCTTATGAATCTTTTCATTGCGCCTACGGTACTATCGGCAAATCTCTTTAGCTTTGTCGTTATATCTATTTTTTCCGTACACTTTCTCCTATAGGTCATACAATGACTAATAAGATGCCTGTAGCTCATATCGGACAGTTTCATTTTACTTTATCTCCTCCAACTCGATTTGAAGCAGCACGCCTTTGCCCGCAGCATCGTATGGCTTCTTGACCTCAAAAGTACGCGAGTCTAATATCACCCTATCAGTTACAGCAATAGCCGTATTAGCCGTTGTGTACTCGACGTAAAGCATAAAGACGTTCCTTTGTGTCCGCTTTCCGAACTCATCAACTTCGCTTACCGACTTATTTCTTAGCATACAAGGCAAAGACGATATTCGCGTCGTGAACGATTTAGTCATTCCGCCCATGTCGCTCTGAGCGGTAGTAAGCTCCTGAACGGTACAGGATTGACTTAATATCGAAGCTACGCTCATAATTGCCTCTTCCTAAATCTCGATAATCTATCTTGTAGCTCCGGGGGTATACCGCCGACGCCCGATTGAACCTTATACATATAATCGCCGATTTTCTCCTGCTCCATCGCTCGATCTCTTTTGCGTCCGTAGTAATAGACCAAAGTAAGCTCGATACATATCTGCTCTAAATCAGCCGGGGTAGTCGCGAAGCCCGCGGTGTACCTTAGAATCACATTTTGAGTACCGTTAGGAAATCTACCGTTGATCGTGATGATCCCAGGGTCAGCCTCGAATATGAAGTTGCTCTTCGGAGTTTCAGGCAGCTTCAAATAGACAAGGTTAGCCTGGGCCACGGCGGTATTCTCTAACGCCGCCATGCCTGTTATAGGTAGAAGTTCTGTTGGCGACCAAATCGCATAGATGCTGTTTAGAACGGAGGTGTCCCAACCTTTAGCTAATACGCCTATTGCGGTGTTAAGGGCCGTCAGCGTCGCGTAGTCGCTTAAAACAAGCGTCTCAGAGCCATCGTTATCCCCTCCTGAAACGGTCAGTTCCATCTCTGTATCGGAAATTGAGATAAAAGCATTATAAGCATCGGTCGATGTATTCTTTATCGTCTCACAATCTGCCCGGCCTACAGCTAACATCTGAATCGAGATTATCGGGTACTCATCAGTCAGTAATTCTTCGACACCGAATCCGTCGTATAATTGCCGGTAAGTTGTAGACGTAAAAGTCCTATCGCAAAAGCCCTCCATTGCATCAGTAGCACGATTGATTAAGGCAGTAAGCAAAGTCTCGTCCACGCCGACAGTTAAGCCTCCATACTCTTGAACATTCGCAAGCGTGGTCAATGCCCCGGTAGTCGATGAGAATGTATCCGAACCTCCCAATACCATGAACGAATCTGCCGCCGAAATAGATACCGTAGATACAGCGGCCTCATAGCGGATAGAGTAGGATTCGTACCGCTCGAAACCATTTCCTGCCGTTACTGAAATCTGAGCCGAGTAATAACCAGCCGTCCCAGAGTCGTCGAGTTTCGTCATTGAAACAGTGTCGTATCCTGACATCGGCGTCCCGGCGGCACCGCCAGAATCCTCGTAAATCGAGTAAGTAGGCAAAGCGTCCGAATCTACAGGAGCACCTGTTGCGTCTTTGACGTTTAGATAAAAGGTTAAGTTTTGATTAAGTATTGCAATATCAGGACTTGACATAATTTTACCCCATAGAAGGCGAACCCGCCGCTCCGCTGATTGCCGTTGTTAGAGCTACTAAAGAATTAACCGCCGAGTCGTAACCGGCACCTTTAATTAACGTCTGGTTGTTCAGCGTAGCATCGCCGCCCGTAACGCTTACGCCGCCGTAGCCGGATTGTAGTATCTGAATCGTATCACCTACGCCTAAACCACCGGGGAACGGAACAGACGCATCAAGAGTAATCTGCCTTGTCGCTTGTGTATACGTCGCTATCCGCCGTACCGCCGTCCGGTCTGTATCGCCCTTATCTTTTAGAACGACCCAGTTGTTTACATAGAAACTATCCTCAGAGATAATCCCGTCGAAGGTGTTTATTGTAAAGACCGTGTTGCTCGTTACCGTAGCCGCCGAAGTTTCGCCGATAAATGACGATGTAGACACCCAAGCATTATCGCCCCTATTTCTTATCGCTTCGAGCGAGTCCGTCCCGGTCGTAAATGTCGCTCCCTTAATCGCCGCATGGTCAGCGGCCATGTCAGCTGCAAGGGCCGCGTTATCCGTTCCGACCATATCCGTATTAGTCGTCGTCGTAACTACGAGAGTAACTTGAGCGACGGCATCGGAAGTCGGGTCGAAATAACTCGCTGTCGGCAAAGTCCTTAAGTTCATCTCGGCTTCTGTAGGCCCACCGTAACCTATAAGGCTAAGAATGCATTGTTGGCCTATTGTTGAGCCAGCTTCTGCATCAAAACCGCCATCAGCATCGTCGGAACCCTGAAGGAAAGGCTTACTCGGGAGTTTATCATCAACAGCCGCCAATCTTTCATTTATCGAGTTCTCCGTAGGCCCGCCGGGTATCGCCGTATCCATAACGCTTGCTACTTCGGCATTTACATCGCTCGCCGTCGGCACTGGATAAGCAGTCAAAGCGGAATCCGCCTGGGTGAATACTGATATATTGCCAGCTGCGTTTAAGTCCACTCCGTTCGTTACCGATGCTACGGAACCTGAAAGATTGCCGGTTATATTGCCGACTATATCCATCGTCTGATTCGGCAAGTTAATATTAGACAAGCCCGCCCCTGCTGCCCCTATCTCTGTAGTATCAACTAATATAGCGTCTACATCTGTCTTACACTGTTGACCAAAAGTATCGGCTGAAACATGGTCGGTTGCAGTTTCATCCCAAACTCCATCGGCAACATCAGCAACAGAAATAGGCGTTGCATTGCCAACAGAAAAGACGTCAACCTGAGGATAACCAGATGCACTTACGGCTATACTCGCAGCACTATCAGCCCATGCGTTAAGATTAACATCTGGTTTTTGTGCCGAGCTTGGCCCGCCGAGAGTAACGGGGGTGCCTAACCAAGAGCCTACATCTACACGACCGGATGTATCTACTATGTCCAAATTGACAACCTGTGCTACTATATCAACCGCTACATCGTTCGCATTGTCAGAATGAACCAAAACGACAAGCGTGTCTTCCGTGCTTGTAAGCACTATCGGCTTAGTTTGCCATGACATCCTGATATTGCTTATAGCCCCGGATTCTACGAAAGTTGGAATAGGTCTTGCGGAAGCAGCAGCACCACCAACCTTCGGAGTTACTGTCAATATGCCGGAACCGTTCAAGTTTTGGTTTTGCCCTATCCTAATATGCACAACTACACGACGGGCTATACTATCAGCACCGATTTCGGTGTCTGTTTGCGTAAGTCGTATCACGGCCCCATCGGGAGATTGTGTTAAATCATAATTTTCTGGTTCTGCAATGATAAATTCTTGCATTATCTGTTCCTTTTATTGGATATATGCACCAACAGCCATCGGCCTGTATCTGATATACATTGTGCCAATTCCCGTTGTCGGATTTGAGTTTGACATTATCAAATCAATCCCCCCAACAGGAACTATCCAAGTCTTACCGCTAAAGCCACCTTGAGCTAACGCTGCACCTCCATTAACATCTACAGGGATAAGGGCAGTACCATCCAACTCAGACCAAATAAAATCGCCAACAGCAAATGCACTCAAATCAGGCGAAGCCGCTCCTATCGGCACATTACTTCCCGCTACTGTTGGGTTAGCCTCCCAAGCCATCGTGCAAGCGGCATCGAGGACTTCCGTCAACTCCATGCACATAGCAATTAGAATTACTGGCCCACCTACAACTGTAAATAAACTTGCTATATTGCCGCCATCTAACGCTATAGCAGCCTTACTTATGACGCCTTCTCCAACTTCGCTATATTGTCCTATTCCCGGCATCTTTTAATTCCTTATGCTATAAAATATTGTTTAGACGATTTACTGCTTCCTACTGGATTAGCGCCAAAGCCCTCTACCTTAATATCGTAAACGCCTTTAACGAACTCGCCAACAGTTGCTTTATAGAAAGAATTAGCAGGAGTTGCTTCGCCACCACTACCATCGTCAGTAGCCCCACCAGGATTTGAACCCCATCCCACTATAGGACAGCGAAGGTTGAAGTATTTAATCTTGTTATGCTCTATGCCAAACACACTACCGTCCGGGTTTGTTATTGTAGCAAAATCCACTGGATCTTCGCCGGGACCAGAACCATCTTTCCACCAACCTTCAGTGCCTGGGTGGTGGTGTCCTGCGAAATCTGCCAAGATTCTACCTCTGTGGCCTGCTGCTATCCTTGCTGTGTTGTAGTCTTCAAATATTGTCCTTATTGCAGCGGCGTTTTTGCAGTTGAAATAACCTCCTATATCTGGATATAGCCAGTAATGTGTAAAGGCCACTATCGGGCTGTCGGTATGATTAGCCAGTGCATTAATAAGCCATGTCCTCTGTGTCTCAGGAACGAAAGCATCGCCTGTACCGACAGATTTTGTAGTATCTTCATTTGCATAAGACTCAGGGTCGTCGGCAGATTTTCCAGTTGTATCTAAAACAACCCCAATAGTTCCATTGGTACATTGGAACATATAATATCCCGCACCCTTACTATTGCTATCCTTGTCGGTATAGGTAGTTGCTGATATTTCGATGATAGTCTCAGGGCTTCGACTACCTAACCGGACATGCTTATAGTAATCCGCAAAGGTCGCAAAATCAAAATCATATTTATCCCAATTACCGGGAACCAAGTATTTTGGGCCTGTAAAATTATCAAGGTCGCTAATTACTTCGACCAAAAGAGCCTCGCCCTCGTCCGCTGCTTCCGTATCACTATCATTATCATCGACATTACCATCGCTAACGTCGTTCATGTCGCCAGTCTGAACCATACAGTCGCAATCACCCTCGAATGAATTAGTTGCCTCCAGAGTGTCGGCGTCAGATTCGCCATAGAATCGTGGCCCACTAAATTGAAAGCCGAACCTGCGGTCTACAGCTAAAACTCCAGCATGGTGCGTATCTGGAAGTATACCTATTTTGTCAAAAGCCATTATCCACCTTTAACCAACTCCATTATTAAAAATACAATCGTTGACGACATCGCCGTCAAGAGTATCGTTACGAACCATGAAGGCCGCTTTAACAGCTTGTCTTTGATTTCTTTCACATCAGATTTGATTTCAGAGAAGTCGTTTTCGAGCGATTCGATTCTTGTCTCGTTCTTGACTCCCATAACGCACTGCTTAACGTCCGGCATCGTTGCTCTCCTTTAGGTGATTGTAAATCCTTCGATGTACGCAAAGGCACTCGCTGCCCCGCTTGAGTCGATAACTAAATCATAGCCATCCGTGAGCTTTAACGGATACGAAAAATCAAACTGATGACTGACTGGTATATCAGCATCGCAAAGTAGCGGGCCGATTAGCCTTGTCTGTGTGCCCGTAGCCGAGCCTGTCAAACGTTCGGCAAGCCATGTAGTAACATCGCCGACTACTTGCAGCTTAACCTTCTGCAGCACGACACTGCCCGTAGCGGACGGAGCGGCCTTGATTATCTCGCCCGCCGTTACGTCCGGGCTTGTCGCGTTCACAGCGAATCGCTTGCCCGATTGAGCTATGTAATCCGAGTGAAATCGAATCGTTTCTGTTTTAGCTGTTATCGCCATTTTAATAACCTTCCAAAAATAAGGTGAGCGAGGCGGTAAAACCCCGCCCACCCGGAGTAAGAATGAACAAGAAACCGTTAACCCATCTGAGTAGACTTTCCGTCCTTGGCGAATCTTGCATTCGATAAAATACAAATCACGGCCCCGGTAATAGCATTAGAGCCGGACTCCGTACAAACCAACCTGATGTACTCGTGCCGTATGCTGTCCGTCTGAGACAACTCCGCGGCGTCTACATCAATCGCCCACATCATATTAGCTGCCGACGAGTTCTTTGAATATCCGCTCGATGTAGCCCTTTCGTAGTTCGCCCATACGTCCTTTGTTGTAGCAGCCGAGCGGCCAGTCGTTGACGTGTAGTCAAAAGCGATTGCCGTGTTGTTAGTGCCCGAAGTATCAGAGCAACTTTCGACGGTGAATATGGGCTCATCGCCCGCGTTAGCACCGGAGATAACCAAGAACGTAGCATGGTCGAAATCCGACATCTTCACTTCGTCCGTAGTTACTGTCCCGCTAAATACATCCGCTACAGGAACCAACAGGTTAGTTACATGATTAACCTCAACAAATCTCGGTGTCATTTTACAATCTCCTTAATTACGAGATAACGCTCACCTGATTACCTGGGTCAATCGCATGACGAGGCTGGCTTAGAATAGAGATTACGCAAGCTGTAATACCAGAAGTACCCGATTCTTCGACGAGTAGACGCACAAACTCATGCTGAATACCATCCGTAGACGAAAGCTCCGCTGCGTCAATCTCGATACAGTGCATCAGACCGACAGCACTCGCGGTATTTGTCTGAAACCCTGCGGAGGTTTTTCTGCTGTAGTCAGCCCAGTCCTGCCTCGACAAAAGAGACGGGCCGGTAGTCGCGGTATAGTCAAAAGCAATCGCGGTGTTATTAGAGGCACTCGCATCACTACAACTTTCGACTAAAAACTTGGGCTCGTCGGCGGAACCGTTAGCACCCGTAATAACTAACCAGGTGCAATGGTTCCAGTTCTCCATATTGACCTCATCCGTTTCTACGTCAGTAGCGAAAGCATCGGCAACAGGGATTATCGAGTTTACAACCTTATGATCTTCCATAAAACGCTGCATTGTTATACTCCCTTCTCTTAGCTTGACCGTGTGTCAATATCGACAAACGGGCTAAGTGTTTTTGAACTGTGTTTGGGAGTTAATGGAGCCTGCATCCAGGGCTGGCCATCGTAACGCATGACAAACCGGAATGCAACTTCATCCGTCAGGAACTTCAAGTGAATCGAAGTCGCGGCCTTCATAGCACCGCCTGCTTTTTGACCTACGAGATACTGAGACCAGTCGGCGAGGATAATATCGCCCGACGTTCCGAGTGTCTCGCAATGCTCTGTGAAGAATATCGGCCTTCCCAACATCGTGGTAAATGTAGGAGCAGATATTCCACCAGCATTATACTGCAACAGACCAACGGCCTGATTGACCGTAGCTGTCCCGATAACGAGCGACGCTAAAGTCGCAAACGTATCGAGATTAGCAAGCCAGATTGCTTTGCCCTGCGAGGAAGGGAGCAGACGCGACCACATTTCCAGTACGTCGGCGGAGTTAATCGAACTCGTAACCGTTCCAGTGATTCCGACTAATGCGTTTGCGTTCTCGATTCCTAATGCTTCGCCGGCACCTGTGCCGAAGATAAAGTCCTCGTCAAGCTGGAACGCCAAAGCCTCAGCAGCCATCGTATTGAGCAACGGCTCAATACTGATTGGGCTATCGTCCAGAAGCTCTTCGGTCGCGTAAACTAACGCAATCAGCTTGTGAAGATTCAGGCGAACCTTGCCGAACTTCGGCTGAGATGCGAGTTTAGTCCCGGCCTCTGCGGGCTTGTAGACTATAATCCCGCCGTAGACGGAGCCAACGTGCGTAGTTTCCTGAACTATCGGAAGCTCAATCGAAGATGTAGCCATCGGAATCTGCGTAGCTCTCGGAAGTATGATAGACTTTTCGAGAATGTTACGCATAAGCTGATTCTTAAATTCTGTAGGAACTAAGAAACCGCCGTCATGACCCATCGCCTCTTGAAGCCCGAAAGCCTTTAGATGTTCTAAGTACGATGCAAGTCGCTCTGGAGGATGCCGTT
>SDBS01001881.1_pt1 | contig 21163 bp, 12 predicted proteins | sample 2277091 | NCBI WGS metagenome assembly SDBS01 (sample SAMN10404972, study PRJNA504765) | marine sediment metagenome | isolation source: marine sediment core GS10_PC15, 163 cmbsf | place: Arctic Ocean: Southern Knipovich Ridge | collected 2010 | reverse complement strand
CATCTTTTTGATTTGCAGGATTTCTCTGGCGATCCAGGCTTCAGGAGCACAGCGGGATTCACGGACCATGTCCTCTACGGGGGCACGGTATCCCATGATCTGGGCTCCGTTAAGCATGGAAACTTTACCATTCAGTCTAAAGGAACCACCCTCCTGGTCAACCGTTCTGATCCCCGTAGTTGTGACATAGTCATCGATGGTATTGCCGTCCTTGTCTTTAAGGACAAACTGTACCCTGTATAAATAAGGATGATCGGGAGTCCACAAACGCGCACCGGCAACTTCGAAAGCCACTTCAATTTCCTTTTCGTTGTGAGGCAACAGCAGATCCACTTCCGCCTCGCTGACAACCTGATCAGATTCATCCGGGAACCATGGAAACAATTTAATTTCCAAATTGCCCCTGAATGCACCCCAAAATTTGTTTTCAATATTTACCCTGGCAATCATGCCTGCGTTGTTATTCCCAATTGATTTTGTATAGACAAACCCATCCTTGATAGAGGTCAGTCCCACGAGGTCGAGGGACATCCTTCCGGCGAACCAGCCGATATTAAAATCCAGGGAAGAATGAGGCATGATCTCTCCAACACCTTCCTGCAGATAGAAATGGTTGACTTTAAAGCCGATGAGGTTCTCTGCCCGTTTGTGTAAAAAGGTGGTCAGGTCTATGCGCTGTGGGGATCGGTCTGTAATGACCGCTGCCACCCTGCCATTGACCCACACCTCTCCACCAGGATCAAGCGTTTCGATGTTAAGACAGGCCCTGTCAAAATCACCGATTGTAATTCTTGTTCTCAGGTATAAATCCTGTTCCGCGTATCGTTCACTGCCATGAACTATAGGTAAAGTGCCATTTCCCCAGGTGCTGTCCTGAAAATTTATGTTTTGCCAGCCTTCATTGGAACGGACCGGTTCAAAATTTTCATCAAGGAAGGTTTCCACGGTATATGGGTAGGATTCTCTTCCCGTAAGGTGATACCCCACACCCCAGATATCATCTATCTTCACATCAGGTCCGGATCGGAGCGTCATGCGGTTGATCCTGGAAATGCTGGTGAAATTCTGGGCGTATCCAACTCCACCTGTGACCACCCTTTGTAATGGTACATAATCAGCTACCAATTCACCATTTATATAAAGATTATACCTGACAAGATCCTGCGTTCGCCGGAAAGCTGCCATGTCAAACTCAATTTTAAAATCATACCATTGATTTTCTGTGTAAATGTCCGATTCCACTATTTCATTGTCAGCAGTAGAATAGTAAAATTTCCCGTTGGCTCCGAAACCGACTTCGGCCCCAACCACCTTATCCAATTCTGAAAAGATAAATGCAGTTTTTGAATTTGACGAAGGTACCATGGCCCGCCAGCTAAATGAGAACCTCCAGGACTGAGAAGGGAACTTCCAGGTATATCCGGTTTTGGCAGAATTGGTCCGCAAGACACCATCTTCAACCATTATCTGGTCCGTGGCTTCATATTTCATCAATCTTTGCATCCCCTCTATTTCCTGACCGGACCTGTAACCGCTCCATACCCAATCGTCAAGTATAATTCTGTTACGGAATTCCGGCAGCGGCTGTGGTTTTATTCCAGTGGCAGCATTTATGGCTTCCTGATCAGAAACTACCATATGATCCAGGTTCGGATCATCATAGAATTGTTTTGAAAATCGGGCAAAGTGTTTCAGGAATTCAATACGCTGATCCGTATCAAATACCTGGGTCTCACCCTTGAAGTCTGTTTCTCCGTTCGCCGTAGGATCATCAGAAAAATACCTGAGCTCAAACGATCTTGAGGGCTGAGATCTGAGTCCATGAGTGAATAATGAAATGACCACCACCATTAAGAAGTTGTTCATTTTCATGGTTCTGATTCCTAATGTTCTGATTACTTGTACAATTTTGAACATGTGATGGATATGTTCAATTACATGCAATTGTAATTGTTACCTGCGACTGCCAAAATTATCGGTCTGATAATAATTCATACAGAAATGTAGCTATTTTAACTGCGAACTCATCCATATGGCCGGCCGGAGTATGTCCTGCACCTTCAATTGGGATTATCTCACATTTTACCTTATGCCGTTTGAGCTCTTTCATCAATAGTTCTGAGTTAATATAGGGAACCAATGGATCTTCTGTACCATGTACAATGATCGTTGGAGGGTCATTCTTATCAACCATTGAGACCCTCCATGAGGGGTCGGGGCTTCCCCATAAATTAACAAGGCCGATGATCCCGCTTTTATCCCAGTTCTCCGAGGAGGAATTGTCCTTTAAACAAAGGATCACCGCTATCATTCCCCCTGCTGAACCGCCTCCCACTATGATTTTCTCCTTATCAATATTGTATTTTTCAGTATTGTCCCTGAGCCAGTTGAGTCCCGACATGGCATCTTCAAGGGCATGGGACAGGGTTCCTTCTATATCATCTCTTGGATTTTCACGAACCCTGTAATCAATGGATACCCCTACATAACCTCTCCTGGCAAACCTGGTAGCCATGGCAACGATGTAACTCTGGGTTTTATCGTTGCCGTACCTGAATCCTCCTCCATGTATCCATAATATGGCTGGTCTGTTTATTTCTTTATCTCCGGCGGGAGTATAAACATCCAATGTAAGATTCTCATTTTCATCTTTATAGTTAACCACCTCCCAAAATTCAATATCTTTTTCTATATCAACATTTTCAAATATGGGATGCAGATAGCGCACTGAATCGGAATCTGTGCCTTTGAGCTCCTTACATGAGGCATTACCAACGGGTATGAACATTATCATTGGTAAAAGGAAACATTGAATAATACTTTGTTTCATAATGTGTTGATTTCCGAGAACTTATAATTTACTTTCGAGCTATTTCTACTATTTCTTTCTGATCAGAGCTAACATCCAGCCGTACATCCACTATAGAAAATTTCTCTGCTTCAATAATTTGTGAAATTATCCCCCCTGAAACATGATAATTCCCTTTTCTCATTATGAATCGTATTTTACAGCCTGGCAAATCAATTGGTAACTTATTTATAATGGTTGCTTTATTATAATTTGAAGTTCCGTCATTGGGTTCCTCATATCCTAAAGTAAGATTAAGTTCCAGGTCTTGAAAAGGTACAGTAGGATCTTTGCAGAACCTTAAAGCGGGACTAAATTCAAATGTTTCCCCATCAATATAAAAAACCCTGAAATACCCAAGTTCATGCTCCGGGTCATTACACCCGCTTTTAGAAACGGTTCCCGGACGAATGCTTATAGTAGGTGTGGCTCCAACATATTCATAAAAGGGTTTGTGGCTATGCCCATTTAATAAGATGGCTATTTGGTGTTTATCACAAAAAGCTGTATCGATCCGGTCATATTTATGCTGGGCCATGATTCGGATTTGCCCTTTTCCATTTGCTTCCAGATATGATTCAAGGACTTTCCCCTGAAGTCCTGACATAGGTGAATTATCCGGGATATCTATCAATGGATCGCCTAAATAATCGTCTGCAAAAATGACCCTTGTCCCGGCATAGGAAAAGGCATATACACGTTTACCGCATAAGTAATTCCATTGTGCTGCTTTTGCCGGGTGGTTATCTTCTGAAATCCCATAAAAGTCGTGATTCCCCGATACAGTAAAGGTAGGTGCATTTAACCCGTGAATTCCCGAAAATCCGTTTGCCCCTTCATAATAATTCTTCCATTTCTCCTCAACAAGGGGTAACTGGTTGGCAGCCCTGACCAAATCTCCGCTCCATCCTGTTGAATCCGCATTAAAACGTGTATAATCATGGATATTATCTCCGGTTATAATCACAAAATCAGGATTTAAAATATTTGCCACCTTGATAAAATTATCCAGAAGTTCCAATTCTTTGGCGTACCCGTTTTCAGGGTGCCCAACCCACTGCCTCGAAATATGAAGGTCGGTAATATGAATGAAATTATGCCTGCTATTAAATTCACGTACTACCTTTACCGATTGTAAAGAAATATGCGTTTCGCCACCGCTTTTAACAATTAAATCATACATCTCTTCAGGAGATGATTCAGGCACATTTACCCATATTTTGTTGTTGGTTGCAGTATGGGTATAGGTGTCGTACTCAAACCTTCCGGTATTTACCGAATCTATTTTCAGGAGTACACGGTTATATGGTCCTTCAAGTATCACTGAATCGATAACAGTAGAATTGATATTATTATAAAGAATTTCAAAACTATTGCCATTTTTTACAATGGCAGAAGCTGCCCTCCAGGGATAAACGATATTACCGGCATAAGCCTGAAATACAATACCTTCCCCTAGTAATGTCAGAACAAAGCAAACAATTAGATATACATTCTTTTTCACTTAAAAAAAAGAGATAAGTACAAAGGATTTCCAGACTATTTCTCCTGGATACCCGCAAACTGAACCTGTATGGGATTATTGAATTCCAGTTCCGATTTTCTTATGTAGTCAGTAAAGTCGTTTTTATTATTATACACTGCTCCTTCACTCCAGGCGGAGGCCAGCAAAAATTCATAACTATTATTCTGCCCGGGTGTAATCTTAAATGTATGGTTGCCATGATAAGATGGGACAAACTGGTATTCGGGATGATAAATATCCTTAACTACCAGTGCGCTTCCAATAAAATCTACCTGGTAGTCCTCCCGGTCATCAATCTTTTCCGGATCACGGATGGCTTCCGGACCCGAAGATATGATCATCCCCTTCTCCTGGATGAAATGATCTTCCTGGGGCTTTTTCTTAAAACCACAGGCCATCATCACACCGGATTTTTTTGGCTGAAATGTGGTGAAAGTTACCCTGGATGTACAATAACTTTGCTTCGCATACACAGTATAAAGCTGTTCATATTCATAAAAACCACTGCCTGAATTCCAATTCATGCCTTTGATTTTAATGATTGAGCGAACAGGTCCGTTGACCACCACTTCGTAGGCATAGCGCGTATCGCTTATCTGCCCTGCATTCCACAGACTCCCGGGGGCCAGCTCTGATTGTGTTGGCGTAAACCTGGGCAGGGAAACAGAATCAGGAAATTCAGGAAATTCAAACAGGCAGATCCCTCCAGCACCCAGAGAACCTGCTACTCCCTGGATATCCGATCCCCAGTCCTCATTGATCAACGAAACTCCATAACCGTCGACATTATCCATATAGAGGTGATTTGACATCAGGACGGGCTTACGTTTGGCAAAAACATCAAGGCAGTTTGCGAACCATATTTTCCAGCCTACATTTTCACTCTCCCAAAAAGGCATCTGGTGCCGGGCATAGCTTCCAATATTGGCATGGGTGAAATGTTTGTTCCAACCACGGATATTTTCTCCCATGTATATGAAAATGGTCTTGCTGGCATTTGCCTGTATATTGACCTGGAAAAAAAGTTCATCCCAGATCCCATCTTTATCCAGGTCATCCAATTGATGAAAGACCGCGTGCCCATTGGTCTCCTCTCTCAGTTGGTGTCCACCCTGCAGACTAAGCAACTCTTCTGTGGGCCCTTCAAACGGCTGCCCTTCCGGATCAACAACCGTGACCCACATTTCATGGATATCGGGGATTGGGAAATTTTCACGTTTGATGATGACCGAACAATGTTGCCTGTCAATATCAAGTGGATTCGAAACGGTGAATTCCATCCTGAATTCCGGTGTAAAATCTCCCTGTGTGTACCAGGGATATTGATCACTGGCACTGACACACAAGGAAGTGGTTATGAAAAGCATTAAAGGTAAAATTCGCATGGTTTAATGATTTAGATGGTCGCCAATACTCCTCTTACATAACCAACTGATTCACAAAGTCCGGGAAATGGATCATCGGCATCCTTTTCATATTCAAAGGCGAGTGTTCCGGAATATTTCTTCTTAATTACCGTTTTCAGAAAGGAAGGAATATCGATAACTCCCCGGCCTACCTCACAGGTTGAACCTTCTTTATTGGCTGCTGTTACATCTTTTATGTGGATATCAAAGACCCGGTCAAAATAGTCGAGTAGATCCTGTTCGGGATCCCGGTTGATGCGTTTGGTATGGCCAATATCAGTGCATAGTCCCATACCGGGATCCATGTCCTTTATCAATTTATAAGCACTTTCTGCGCTTGGATAAAGATCGTCGCCCGGACCGTGGTTGTGGATGGCAAGTTTAATCCCATATTCCTTAACCTTTTTCTCTGTATAGGATAACAATTCATGCCCGGGTACACCGATGATCATTTCCATTTTTGCTTTCCGTGCATATTCAAAGGCATTGTCAACTTCCTCCTTGGTCTTCATATAGATCACTCCTCCGCCATATAAATTTATTCCTGCTTCCTCACACTTTGCCAATGTTGAGGCGATCAATTCATCTGATGCATCCAATGGCAGGTGGAAGCTTTTAAATGCAATCCTTGATATTTCAAGGCGTTTTGTCATGCTGAGCGTATCTTCAAGGGAAAATTTCCGGAATGTGTAGGATGCAATCCCCAGATCAAAGCTAAACTTTGACAGATGGGAAGATAGTGGACTTGCAATGGCAGATACACCACCTGGCAATGAGGTAGCCAGTAATCCGGCACCGGACAGGGCTAAGAATTCTCTTCTGGATGTTTTCATAATTTACTTGAGTTTGATATTAGATTTTTTTTGAATTTACAATATATTCATTTAATTGATTACCATCCGGATCATAATGACGGAAAATTAATCTCGGCATTCCATCGGTTCGATTAACAGTACCTTCCAGAAATCCACCCACAACATTCAGGTAAATGTGTTCTGGGAGTTTGTATTCCTGTCTCCAGCCACCGGCATGATCATCACCTCCAGGGCCACAGCTGAATTCAAGCAATCCGGTTTCTGCATCTTTGGAAATATATTGCCAGTGCCTGTCACCACAAACGGTAACCATATTATCCTGCTCACTGATAAATTTCCGCACAAGGTCTCCTTCATGTTTAAATCCCTCGTTGGCATGATTGTCATTTTTATTTTCCCGGTCGGGTCCTACAATCGGTGTCGGACTGATAAGTACCTTAAATGTAGCATCCGAATGCTCAACAGTTGATTTGAACCAATCCATCTGCTCTTTCCCCCAGATTGTCTTTTCAGGACCATCTGGCATTGGATTCGGGCTCCTGAAGTCACGGCCCTCCACCAGCCAGATCTGGAGGTCCTTTCCCCAGCGAAGGGTACGGTATGTCTTCTCCCCCATTGGTACTTCATCGAGAAATATCCGTGTACCCTGGTCATAGGTAAATTCCCCCATAAACCTGGTCTCCAGGCCAGGGTAACAATCATTCATCCAGGTGTCATGGTCGTCCTTGATAAAATAACTTGGCACCTGACGATGATATTCAATATTATTGTGGTAACTGTACATCCTGTCCCAGTGCCACCTTGCCAGGTCAGCCGTTTTTCCCATACCGTCATAATATAGGATATCGCCGGTATGCACAAAAAAATCCGGATCAAGTTTTAATGAACTGGGATAAATTTTATAACCCGTTTCACTATCCACATCCCCATATGAAGTACCTGTTGTTACAATGAAATTAACTTCAGCGGGAACGTCTGCTGGCGAGGCCGTTTTAAATTTACCTTCCATGGATGCACTGACTTTTTTGCCATCCGGACTGGCTTCCACCATCAGTTTATATTCTTTCCCGACTGATAAATCTGTAAGCTGAAACTGATGGGTAAATGCTTTTCCCGGATCGACTGCCCTCCAATCCATCTTTGTCCACTTCTGATCATCGCTTGCCCTGTATTTTAAACGAACTTTGCCTTCACTCCCCGGAGTTGCACCCTGGATAGTTTTTATGGTATGACCCTCAGGATAAGTAACCACCGGTGTTGCATCAGGCCTGCCCCTGCGTTCTATCATCTCTCCGGTTTCAGGATCCTTGTATCTGATTTCGGGCATGGGAGCATCGTTTCCGACACGCTCAGGATTTTGGGTTAAGCGAACCCAGACAATGGCTTCCGATTGGGATACTTCACCTATTTTAATTCCGGTAGCAAAATATGGACCTTCCGTTGTAGTCTGCGAGCAGGCATACAACAGGAACATTTGCAAAATTACAAGGGTCAGTCTTACATAATTCGACTTCATGGTTTGTTGGTTTTAATTTAATTTGAGTTTGTTCATCTTCTATCTTAACCACAATGGAATTGCGTCATTTGCAGCCCATTCCTTGATTCTTCGATCCAGCTTATCTCCTTTCCATTCAGCGGTGCCAGCAGGCAATGCATCGGTTTCGGGCAGCCATTTTTTATGTTTTGCAATAATATCAACATATTTAGGATCCATAGCCAGGTTAAAATGTTCTCCCGGGTCATTCCGGTGGTCATAGAGTTCCTCACTGCCATCCCGGTAATGAATATACCTGAAGTTTTCACTTCGAACAGCATGATTCTTATAATACCAGGTACTGAGCACGGCTTTTTCCCATTCCATATCCGGGCTACGCAGAAGAGGTAACAAACTAAAGCCATCCAACTTTCCAGCTTTTGGCAGGCTGCATAAATCTACAAGTGTCGGGTAAATATCCAAAAGACTAACTACGCGGTTACTTTGTACACCTTTGGTTTGATGCACGGGGATCTTAAAATACAGCGGAACCTTTGTTGACTCTTCCCACAGAGCTTGTTTCCTCCAATGTTTTTTCTCACCAAGATGTTGTCCATGGTCTGACCAAAGGACGACAATGGTATTATCGGCATAACTACTTTTTTCCAGTGCTTCAATTACTTTTCCCACCTGGTCATCTACAAATGATATACAGGCAAGATACGCCATAACCATTTCTCTCCAGTATGAATCACTCAGGTTGACAATTGCATAATGATCGCCAATTTTAATTGTCCCGAATGCAATTGATTTACTCATCATCGGGACATCGGCCATTTCATCATCTGGTACGTCGGGTATCATTATCTCATCAGGGTTATATAAATTGAAATATTTTTTTGGTGCAGTATACGGTACATGAGGCCGCACAAATCCAACGGCCAGAAAAAACGGTTTATCATGATCTTCGGATAATTTATCAACGGCCCATTCCGAAATCAACTCATCGAACATTTTACCCCCCGGAATATCTTCACGGTCCAGAGCTCCCCAGCATAATGAGTGTCCACTGTTAAAGTCTTTCCCGTAATGATTTACTATTTGGCTGCCATTCCTGGGAAAGGGATAAAATTTGGTTCCACCGTATCCGTCACCGCGATCTTTCAAATCCTTGGGTACATCATATTCAGGTGCTACCTCATCCCAAAAATCTTCAATTTTATCCTTATAATCAGTTACCCCCTGATGGAAAATTTTACCAACGGCCAGTGTTTTATAGCCATTATCTTTAAAATACTGGGGCAGCATTTTATGATCCTGCATCACCTGTTCGTAGGTTTTTCGCATGGCAGAAGTTGAGCCATACCAACCGGATGATGTCGGATGAATACCACTTAACAATGAGTTTCTTGAAGCGGCACAAACTGCCTGAGAACAGTGCGCATTGGTGAACAAAATGCCCTGATTACAAAGTTCATCCAGGTTGGGCGTGATTGACTGGGGATGCCCTTTTAATGAACCTGTCCAGTCATTTAAGTCGTCGATAGAAATAAACAGCACATTTGGCCTTTCAGCCTGTTTTTGTGTACTCCCGGCTCCTAAAATGGTTGCTGCAAATAAGGTAAAAATGGCGATATTTTTATGGTTCAGAATCCTCATTATTGTAGTTTATTAATGGTTATTCTCCTGGCACATTCCAATTTATTGGCAACTTTACGGTCGGATATGCAATTATATCAAATCTGCTCTCAACTTCATTATTGTAAAAATATTTATCTGCGAAATCCAGTAATGCCAGCCAGTCAATGAAGCCCTGGTCATGTCCCCCGGTCCTCCAATGCAGGGCAATATTGTTTTCCACACCCAGCCATTTGTATATTTTTCTAGCAGCTTCATGGGTCAGGTATGTTCCAAAAGGGTTCGCCCAGTAATCCTGCAAAGCATGTGTATTCATAAATGCCCTGGGTGCAATAACAGCCTTGCCAAAATGTGTATCGAAAGGTATCCTTGTCTCAAATCCTGCCAGTTTAAAATATTCTGAAGTCCACCAGTGCGGATTATGAATGCTTGCATGTCCGATGGTCTGGTCATCCATCCCCAGTTCAAAATACCTGTGGCTCGCAGTCCCACCCAAACCCGAAGAATTTGGAACCGTTATGGCAATCCTATCGTCAAAGATCCCTCCGCAAAAAGCTGTTTTTCCCCCTCGGGAATGTCCTGTAACAACAATCTTATTCAGGTCAACAAAATCCAGTTTTTCAAAATAATCTATTATTAATTTGTACCCCCAGGCCCAGGCTGCTATTGTTCCCCAGCTGTATTCAGGGTAAAGGAGAAAAACTCCATTATTCCTGTTCTCATTATATTTTCCGGCAATATCAGAACCCAGGTCAGATCTCACATACTGGCACATTATATAACCCCTTTTAATGGCCTCACTGTTAATCTCATCAGGTACCCTGTTAATGGCTCTGTCATTCTTGATAACTACCGGGAAAGGCCCACGCCCTTTGGGTTGAATCAATCCAAAATGGAAATCCAGCGTTTTTCCATTCCGATTCATCGTTAAAATATATAGTTTCCTGGTTGCCGTGCCATTATATATGTCTTCTGACAGGGTTTCTTTAACTATTACATCACTGGGAGTAGGGGGCATTTGCCCGTACTGATAATGTGCCAGCATTGATATAATGTACTGCCTCTGTGCTGCCCATTCCTCCTTTGTCTCAACCCTTTTTCCATCGGGTTTTATAAAAGGATCCTGCAGTCCCACATGTCTTTTCAATTCCTGAACCGGTTTAAAATCATAATATTCAACATTTTGAGCATGAACAATACCAATCATCAGACTTAGTATGGACAATAATAATATCTGTTTTACGCTCATTGGAGATTATATTACATTTCTGGGATAAGTTGATTGATGTGTATTTATTCCACAGGCTTTACTTTCTCTGTTTATCTATAATTTCCCCCGGCAGACATTCTTCGGCATATTTGCACCATTTGGCACAGCCTGTATCGAGACGCGGATTTCGGACCATAGTACGACACTCCGGGCAATTATGATACGGTTCATCTTTCCAGAATTCAATTTCATATGCACAATGCGGACATCTTACATCAAAAATATCTTCCGGTTTCCAATATCTCTGATCCTGTCCCGGACATTTAACCATTATGTTTGTAAAAAAAACTCATCTTTTTAAAGATCATTATGACATAATATAAAAATACATAATTATCCCTAAAGCTGATATTAATAATCTTAGTAGAAAATGCCGCAAAAACCCATGCCAGATCTTATTCCAGGCATTTTAACCGGGAATAATATGTATTATTGTTATTGAGTATAAAACTTATTTTTATATTTATTCTAAATAATCGGCAGCAGGTAGGTAAGAATATCACTTTCTGTTTCAGTTTTACAGTGTATTAACGATAGCTGAAACGGGTACGGCATAAGCTGGATAGATTCATCTTGCATGAAAAAAGGTAGAAGGTATTTTTCTATTGCGCTTCATTTATTCCTGGCAACATTACTGTTGTGCATATCATTCAGCACCGGTGCACAGGTCACAGTAAGAGGAGTGATCACGGATGATGAGACCGGGGAAAGGCTGGTGGGGGCCACTGTTGTCCTCAAGGAGACTTCCATAGGAACCGTTACCAACACAGATGGTGAATTTGAATTAACCGTTCAGGAACCACTCCCGTTTACCGTACTTATCTCGTACGTGGGATATGTTTCGCAGGAACTGGTCATAGATTCTCCCGGCCAGGAATTAAACATCAGTCTGAATCCGGATGCATACCTTATTGATGATGTCGAGATTAAGGGCAGCAGACTTTCCGAAAAACAAAAAGAATCACCCCTTACAGTTGAATCGATGGATATCATATCCATTAAAGAGAACCCCTCGGTTAATTTCTATGATGGCCTGGGCATGCTCAAAGGCGTTGACCTGACCGCAGCAAGCATTGGTTTCAAGATTGTAAATACCAGGGGATTCAATAGTACCAGTCCGGTCAGATCCCTGCAGATTATCGATGGGGTTGATAACCAGGCACCTGGACTGAACTTTTCTCTCGGGAATTTTCTAGGTGCTTCTGAAATGGACCTGCTGAAGGTGGAGATCATTGCCGGTGCCAGCACAGCTATGTACGGCCCCAATGCTTTTAACGGGGTGATAAAAATGACCACAAAGGATCCCTTTCTTCATCAGGGATTGATAGTATTGGCCAAGGCAGGGGAAAGAAATTTATTGGAAGGGGTATTCCGGTATGCCAGGGTATTCAGGAACAGGGAAGATGAAGATAAATTGGCCATAAAGATCAATTTGTCCTACATGAGAGCCAATGATTGGGAGGCAACCAACCTCAATGCCACCGAACAGTCACAGGTGGATCCGGACAACCCCGGTGGCTATGATGCTGTTAATGTATATGGGGATGAAAACCTGACTGCCGGGGAAAATAATTATTCCGACCCGTATGGACAGAGGAATATGCCCGGACTTGGGATATATTACCGGACGGGATATCATGAAAAGGACATAGTTGATTATGGCAGCCGGAATTTAAAGATTGGTAGTTCACTGTTTTATAAACTGACTCCGGATATTGTGGCACAATATTCCTATTTCCTGGGGACCGGTACGACTGTATACCAGGGCGACAACCGCTACAGTCTCAAAGATATCCTTTTCCAACAGCATAAAATTGAGCTGAGTAAACCGGGCAGGTTTTTTATCAGGGCGTACTCAACGCGTGAAGATGCAGGGAATTCCTATGATGCGGTTTTCACAGCATGGCTGCTGCAGGAAGCTGCTAAATCAAAAGAAGTCTGGAGAAATGATTACAGTACCTACTGGCTCAGGAATGTAAGAGATGATGTAAGGGCGTTGCCAGGCTTCCCTCCTTTGCAGAATCCCTATGATTATGAGAGGGCAAACCAGGTGATGGAACAGAACATTGATTCACTCAACAAATGGCATATGGAAACGAGGCAGTTTGCAGACGGTCCGGGTTACAACTTTACGGCAAGCTCTGCTTTCCTCGAACCAGGAACGGAAAGATTTGATTCTGTATTCAAGAAAATCACTTCCAGTGCAAGGTTTCTCGAAGGCGGTTCCGGATTCAAGGATAAGTCAGCCCTGTACCACATTCATGGAGAATATAAAATCTCTGAAGAAATTATCGATATTGCGCTGGGCGGCAGTTACAGGCTTTACAAACCAAACTCCTCGGGTACCATTTTCAGTGATACGGGCGGCGTGGTCATCACCAATTATGAATACGGTTTATATACCAGCCTGGAAAAAAGATTCTTTGACAGGGACCTTATTGTAACAGTGACGGCAAGGCTGGACAAAAATGAAAACTATAATTTTTTACTGTCCCCTGCAATCTCAGCAGTCTACCGATACGATGCCAATAATTATTTCAGACTTTCGTTTTCTTCAGCCATCCGTAATCCTACCTTACAGGATCAGTATCTGTTTTATGACGTGGGTCCTGCCATACTGGTAGGAAATATCAATGGTTTTGACTCACTGGTAACCATTCCCTCCCTGATCGACTATTACAGTCAGTTGAACAGGGATACACTTGACTGGTTCAATGTACCCCCGGTCATGCCGGAAAAAGTTAAAACCATTGAAATTGGTTACAAAGGGACCCTGTTTAACAGTCTTTTCATAGATGCCAGCTATTATTTCAGTGTCTACAGGGATTTTCTCGGTTTTAAACTGGGATCAACCCTGGGATTTGATCCGGGTACCGGCATTGTTAATCGCAGACAGGTTTACAGGGTCTCAGCCAATTCTCCTGATATGGTTACCACACAGGGATTTAGTGTAGGGATCAATTACTACTTCAGAAAATACTATTCGCTGATTACCAATTACTCATTTAACCGTCTGGACAGGCACGGATCAACGGACCCGATCATACCGGCATTCAATACCCCGGAAAATAAGTTCAATATCGGAATATCAGGAAGGGATATGTTGGCAGAGATAAGTTTATTCAACAGGATATCAGACCGTTTACCGGTCGTTTATCTGAGGAATTGTGGATTTTATGTAAACTATAAATGGCAGCAGGGCTTCCTTTTTGAGGGTTCTCCGCAATTTACCGGGCACATTCCAGGTTATGGCATGCTGGATGTCCAATTGAATTACCGTGTGCCTAAAATCAGCACCACCTTTAAAATTGGCGCATCAAATATCCTCGATAACAGGGTATTTCAAACCTATGGTGGTCCGTTTATCGGAAGGTTAGCCTACGTAAGCGTGCTGGTTGAATTGGATAATGAGATATTTTAATATACATTTGCTTATAGTACGCAATAAGTTACAAAACCTTAATCATGTTCCTATGAAAAAAATTCTACAATACAGCTTAATGTTCTGCTTTTGTCTGATTGCATTTCATTCCAGTGCTCAGCAAAGGTATCTAGATGAAGTTTTTACCGATGTGATCGTTGAATCTGACGTCAAGTACGCTGAAAACTACACTGTAATTACCGGAGCACCGGTTATGGAGGATCTCCTGATGGATGTTTATATGCCTGATGGAGATACCGAAGATAAGCGTCCTCTGATCATCCTGGCCCACGCAGGCAGCTACCTTCCCAAGGGTCTCAATACCCTGCCTTTCGGGATCAGGAAAGACAGTTCCCTTGTGGAAATGTGCACACAGTTCGCGAAAAGGGGCTGGGTGGCAGTTTCCATGAGTTACCGCCTGGGATGGAATCCGCTCGCTCCCAATCAGGAAGGGAAAGCAAGCACCATCATGAATGCAGTCTACAGGTCAGCACAGGATGCCCGGACCTGTGTCAGGTTTTTCCAGGATGATGCAGCCAATGCCAATGTGTACAAGGTTGATACCACGAAAATTACTGTTGGTGGCTCTAATTCAGGTGGATATACCGCCCTGGCTGCTGGATATCTGGATAAAGTCGAGGAAATTAACCTGTTTAAGTTCCAGGACTCGGAAGGAAATCCCTTTATAAACCAGGCAGTTACAGGTGGTTTTTATGGTGAGGGAGGAATGGCCGGAGTAAATAATTACAGTAATCCGGGTCATTCTTCAGAGATTCAGCTGGTACTCAATTTAGGAGGTGCCATAGGAGATACCAGCTGGATGGAACAGGGTGATATTCCCGTTGTAGGATTCCACGGAGTTGAAGACGTAACAACGCCTTTCAAGACTGCTATTGTAATTGTACTGGCTACCGGAGATCCGATCGTGGAGGTAAGCGGGGCCCATGATTTTGAAAGGTATGCAAATACACTGGGACTGAATCAGGAATTTATCGATGCAGGATTCGATGATGCTTATACACTGGTGGCACAGAGCCGCAGTCCTTATGAAGGTTTGTTCCCCTTTCCCGGTCCTTTGGACGGACTTGAACCCTGGGCATGGTATGATCCTGCGGATCCGAATATCGATAATGAAACACCCGGAGCCACCGGATTCGGTTCGAGAGCCAATCCCTTTGCCTCCAAGCCGAAGGCATTGGCCTTCATAGATACCATCATGGGATATTTTTGCCCCAGGGCTGTTGTTGCTCTGGACCTGAAAGCCTGGCCTGTTGGTATAAAAAGCACCAGTTCACCGGAGATTCTGCATATCTATCCCAATCCAGTAACTGCATCTGTTTTTATTGAAAGTAGTTCCCGTGATCCCATACTCGGTATAGAGCTGTATAATATGCTTGGAAAATTGGTGAGAAGTGATCCCACTATCAATGCTGTCCGGTACCGTTTCGAAAGGGATGATATACCTTCGGGCTTTTACCTGTTGAATGTTAAGTTAAAGAATCGGGAGGTGACAAAGAAAATAATGTTTAAATAGCAGGATTTCACTTTTTTTTCATCATTGCCTGAACAGTCGGGAAATAACTTAGATCAGTATGTGGCAAAAACTGTGCTGCAGTGTATTGATCCATAAAATCGGGGTATTTACTCAGATCAATATAGGTCATCCTTTTAGTCAGACTCAATTGTTTTTTCCTGAATTCCCGGGAGATTAAGATCATATAGGATCCAATCAGTGAAGCATTCCCGATAAACTGGAATTTCTCCGGTGGTAAATCAGGTATCAAACCTATGATGGTTGAGGCCTGCAGGTCAAGGTATCGTCCAAATCCCCCTGCAATATAAACATTTACAATATCATTAAAACCAATTCCTACTTGATCTAACATAAGGCAACAAGCTGAATAAATGGCTGCTTTTGCACGAATTATATTGGCTATTTCAGATTCTGAGATTATGATGGGCTTTGAGGTACTGGTTTCTTCTGCCGGTACAATTGTATAAAAAGCCTGCCGGCTGGAAAGTGTAATGTTCGAACTTTCTTTTGTACGGTTTAATTTACCGGCAGGATCTATCCAACCGCTAAGAAACAGATTTGCAAGAAGGGAAATCATTCCAGTGCCACAGATCCCTCCTGGAGGGACATCACCAATAGTGGAACAGATTGCTGATCCGGTCGTTTCATCAACTTCCACATGCTCAATCGCTCCCAGGGCAGCTCGCATACCACCCTCAATTCCTCCACCCTCAAAAGCCGGTCCGGCTGAGCAGGCGCATGTCATCAGAAATTCTGAATTTCCAACAACAATTTCACCGTTGGTACCAATATCAATAAAAAGGTTGATCTGATCAGTATCGGTTGAAAGATCAGTACATAAAAGCCCTGCCGTAATATCACCCCCGACATAACTACCGACAGCTGGTGATATATAAACCAGGGAATCCGGATTAATATCTATTCCAATTTCAATGGCAGGTAAATAAGGTACTTCAAATAAGGTAGGTGTATAGGGATCGAGCCGGATATATTCGGGATTTATACCAAGCAATAAATGGATCATGGTAGTATTCCCGGATATGACGGCATTGATTATTTCTTCAGATCGTACATTACTATCATCACTCACCTGATTTATTAATTTATTCATCGTTTTCAAGGCCAGAAGACGTAATTCTTCCAGCCGGTCAGCCCTATTTGCATAATTAATACGGCTGATAATATCCAGTCCACATTTAATCTGGGCATTGTAATCAGCACGAATGGCAATGATTTTATCTATGGATTGATCAATTAACAACACAGAAACTGTTGTTGTTCCAATATCAATTGCAATCCCATATTGTCTTGAAGTGCTATCCCCCGGTTCAACATCGATCACCGTATATTGTTCTGGCAGACTAATCAGCGTTGCGGTTACTTTACCATGGTTATCACGCAACATATCAGCAAGAGACCGAATTACTGAGAGAGAATAAACAAATTCTTTTTTGCTGCATTCCGGCTGAAGGCTTCGGGTAAGCCGGTCAACATCGGAAAATCCATCTTCAGGTTTTGGTTCAGGCACTTCGACATATAATTTAAATGCCAATGGAGCCAGTTGGGGAGACTTTGGGAATAGCTCCTTACGAATAAGGCTGGCATCAATAAAACCATCCGTTGATATACCTTCTTTAATTTCAACTTGTTCGGGTATGCCAGCAGTGACCGGAATATCAAGTACTTTTGTACGACATGCCTGGACATGAGCATTCTTTTCTTCTGTTTCAGACAGTATTTCAGTGCTGTTTGATTCCACTTCTCCTGAAAGAATACGGACAAGGCATTTGCCACAGGTACCTTTGCCTCCACAAGGAGTAGCAATTTCAATGTTTGCCAGTTTTGCGGCATCAAGTAATTCAGTACCCGGATCCACACTGACACTTTTGCCGGATGGCTGAAATGTAACAACAGGCATATATCTATTTAAACTTTACATTAACAAAACTTTCGATATCGCCTGCTTCCTGGGGACCGACAAGTACTTTCCAACCAGGCAGGCATTCTTCCAGTTCTCCACTGATTTGAGCGACATAACCGGGTATGACAATTTCCCGGGTTGTAACCATGTCCTCAAATCCCATTTCTTTAATGGATTTAGCAATAGATGGTCCGGAAAATTTTCCTGCAGCCCATGCCGTAAGCACACTCATGCCTTCGCATTGTGGGACAATAAGCCAGGCAGATATACCACTGTTCTCAATTTCACCGGCAACTATGAAGTAAGTCAGCGAGAAGTTAGTCGTTAAAAATACAGGGGAGTCATGCTTCGGTTCTCCGATCGGATATGGTTTCGGATCTACCTGGATTGGATTCTGCGGATCGGTATAAATATTTAATCTCAAAGTCATTAATGCAACAAGCTGAGCCGGATCAAAGGATGGTAATACACAGATACCTCCATATTTGATAATTTCATTAAAAGCAAGAACCATATCGTCTGTAAAGTCTCCTGATTCCAGGAATGTTAAGCTTGCATAACCGAGAGATTTATCGTTTGCTTGTAAAGCCTGGCGCCTGGCGATTGAATTAACCTGAAACTGTTCTGCCAGTGAATGTGTTTGAAATTGAAGCATCAAATCATTAAATCCTTCTTTTTTCAGTTTCGAAGTGAGTGCGATAATTCCATCGAGATCGGGAGCCGTAACAGCAAGTACATGTTCATTGTCAGCCGCAATTTCTTTGAGCTCATCTGCAGTTTCCATTCTTGCAGAAGCCAGTACACTATGAGAACCTTTTATTGCTCGGGCTGCTGCAATAAGCGCTTTAAGATCAGAACTATGAAGCACCAGGGGGCGCTGAACTGTATCCCAGGTTTTTTCCGCTAATGCGACAAATTTTCCAATATCATCACTTTTCTGCGTGACAGCAATCATGTCTATCGTATACATTTCACCGACACGTTCCAGATTATACTCTTTGATTAAGCCAAGTGTCTCCTCAATAAAATCGGGTGAATCAGTATCATTAATATTTATTGCAAATAGTGTCTGATGAACGAAAGTTTTCTCGTGGCGATAGAGCACTGTTTCCTCACCCAATTTCAATTTTTCATCGGGTCCAAACTTAATGCCCTTGACAGGTGGTTCACTGGCTGCACCGATAATTTTCTTGGTTTCTTCCGATACATAAGGACATTTTGCCAATTCCACCTTCTTACTCGCCAGTTTCAATGCGAAGGCCAGGCAGGTGTTTGAACCACATTCTTTACAGTTTGTTTTGGGTAACAGTTTCTGAATCTGTAAACCTGTTAATGCCATATTTTATCCATAAGTTTGAAAATAGTCTTTTTGGTTGCCATGGCCGCTTCGGGGTGATATAAAATGAGAATATCAGCACCGGCATATAATAAACTCAATGCAGTTGCCAGTTCCCAGGAATATGCACGCTTGTCCAGATTGCCCCATTCAGGGAAGTCAGTCTCGGAGGCCTTGAATTCCTTTACTTTAGCACACTCCTGTCCGGGAGAGACGATCATTGGTCCTGACAACATTTTATCCCCTTTCAAGCCTGTCAGACGGATGCGTTCCATTACAGAATAGGTATATTCTATTCCATATCCTGTTGCCCCGGTCAGGGGATCCATTATAATATGCTCTTTTTTAACATCCATATTCGTTAACAGGATGTTGAGCTGTTTTCCGATATTTACATCAATGGGACTCTGTGATACAACAGAATGTCCATATGCCAGGGCTACCCCGGCAATAGTTCGATAGTTATCCTGTTCCACCCAGTTTAGCAAAAGATTCTCCCCTGCGCAGGCCTGGGCCACAGCTTTCATAACTTCGTTGTTACGTTCATAGTTATTATGACCGGTAATAATAAGTGGTACATCAACGGCTGCCAAAACAGATTTTACGAGTTCGACTGACTGTTCCGGTGAGCGGTTTCCTTTTTCAGGGTGTGTTCCTTCCAGGCGGACAGATATGATGTCGGCACCATATTTGTCAATGCATAACTGAGCCATTTTTGCCGGATCATATAAAACCTCACCATAAATATTCCTGAGTGTCTCAGGATATTTTTCACTGATCACATCAAAGACCTCCATTGCCACCAGAGGGCGATTAGGCATCTCTCCCTCCCAAAGATGAAAAGGCATACAGGTTGATCCGCCCACCCTGTAGGTACGCCCACGTGTTCCCCCTTCTTCCTTTGTTGCTCCTAATGTAACCTGCCATACCGGTACTTCACAGGATTCTTCCGGTAGCTTGAATGATTTGATCGCAGAGATGCGTTCCTCAGCTGTGGGGCCTTCATGAATTGACTTTGAGACCTTTGGTATCTTTTGTTTTTCTGTAGTTCTGGTATGATCCTCTCCTGTAAATTTCTGATTTAACGAATCTTTGACTTTCCGGACAATTTCATTGCTATCTGAGGATTTGAGTTCCTCCAATACTTCCCGGACTATCTGATCTTTAATCTGATTGAATATTTCCGGGCTTATTTGCACATCAACAGCAGGAGCCATGGATTGCGAACTCACATCCTCCGCTATTACTTCTTCATCTGTTTCTTCCACAGTTTCAGTATGAGATTCGGAGTAAATGGCCATATCTTCCATTTCAAGAGCAGGATGAGATGTTTTTTGCATGAAATCACGAATTGTTTCTATCTCATGGCCAATGGTTTCATCTGCGATCTTATCCATTAAATCAGGAACCCCTTGCTCCATGAAACGTTGATTTAAATCTGCTGCCAGTAGCTCTTTCAATTCTTTGGGCATCCAAACCAATCGTCTAAATCCTCCTTCAGCAAAAAGAAATTTTTTGGATGTAAGAAATACTTTTCCAACGCCAATAAATCCCGGGGTTTGTTGTCCACCACCTACATTCCCAGCCAGGGTTGAGAATGTCAACCCTACAGGTGTTTCCCCTGTAAATTCACGGTTTACCGCCATAACACCATTAAGCTCAGGGATGTATGCGCAAATAACTTCAAAACATCCGCAGCTGGTCATAGGCCTGTCCATAATGGAATAAGCACAGAAACTGGCAAGGGTTTTATGGCTGTTGATATAGACAAAATCATCAATGCCTTTCCAAACACCTTTCACTGGATCAAGACATTTGCCTTTCTTTACAGGCTGGTTCGGTCCGGTTTCATCAATTTCAAATGCTGCTTTACCATCCAGCCAGTTGTATGCACCGCATAAACCCAATCGTTCGGGAGTAATAATGCAAACATGATCGGGTGCAAAAGATTGACATAATGTACAGGAATAAAATA
>SDBS01001880.1_pt1 | contig 21172 bp, 15 predicted proteins | sample 2277091 | NCBI WGS metagenome assembly SDBS01 (sample SAMN10404972, study PRJNA504765) | marine sediment metagenome | isolation source: marine sediment core GS10_PC15, 163 cmbsf | place: Arctic Ocean: Southern Knipovich Ridge | collected 2010 | reverse complement strand
GACATTGGTTTATGGATTATTTGTTGCCCGATACTACGATGATTCGCCAGATACATTTAGTCGTCAAGAAGCTCGCGATCTTGTGCCCGCATCTAACCCTTTTCTTCAACACTTTTTTGATCATATTGCCGGCCCTAATTTCGATAAACGCTTAAGCTATATTGCGGATGAGCTTTGCGTAGTTTTCCAGCATGCCGATACAAAAAAACTCATTGAGGAATATATGGGTGATGCCGATCCGGTAATTCATTTTTACGAGGATTTTTTAAAGGAATATGACCCGGCATTACGCAAAAAAATGGGTGCATACTATACGCCCCTCCCCGTTGTAAAATTTATTATTCGTTCTGTTGATTATATTTTACAAAAAGAATTCAACCTCCCAAACGGACTTGCGGATACTTCGAAACTGCCCAACGGTAGGCATCGCGTTCAAATTTTAGATCCTGCTGTTGGAACAGGAACATTTATCAGTGCCACCATTCGTATCATATACGAACACCTTAAAAAGCAGGGACAAGTTGGGCGATGGCCATCCTATGTACATAATGATCTTTTACCGCGCTTGCACGGTTTCGAGCTAATGATGGCACCATATACTATCGCACATCTCAAGTTGAGCCTGGCTTTTAAAAAAACCGGATTTTGGAAATTTCATAGACGATTAGGTATTTATCTCACAAACTCTCTTGAAAAAAGTGAAGCACAACAGGATCTTTTATCATTTGGCTTTGCCGAAAGTATTGCCGAGGAAGCCAGGGAAGCTGACAAAATCAAAAGAGAAATACCTATCATGGTTGTTACAGGAAATCCACCGTATAGCATCAGCTCACAAAATAAAAGTAAGTGGATTCTACAACTAATAAAGGACTACAAAACAGGATTGGTAGAGCGAAAAATTAATCTTGATGATGACTACATAAAATTTATTCGCTTTGCCGAACATTTTATAGAGAAAAATAAAAGCGGTATTGTGGCAATGATTACTAATAATTCATTCATTGATGGCATTACTCATCGGCAAATGCGAAAGCACCTGCTGGAAACATTTGACGAGATTTATATTCTTGACCTTCATGGCAATTCTAAGAAAAAAGAAAAAGCACCGGACGGTGGCAAAGATGAAAATGTTTTCAACATTATGCAGGGCGTTTCGATTTCAATCTTTGTACGAAGAGCAGAAGATAAAAAAGGACTTGGGAAAGTGTACCATACCGAACTCTATGGAAGGCGGGAAGATAAATTCAAAGCCCTTAATGAAAGCGATATTCAAACTATTGAATGGAAAAAGCTTGATTATTTTGAGCCATATTATTTTTTTGTACCGAAAGATTTCGGAGCAAAACAGGAGTACGAAAAAGGATTTAAGCTTAGTGAGCTGTTCATAGTAAATAGTAACGGTGTAGAAACACAAAATGACCGGGTAAATATTTTTTTTAATGAGAAAGAGGCAAATTTACTTTTAAGAAATTTTACAGATTTTCTTGAGACAGAATTAGTAACAATGTATTTCCTGAAAGATGGACGAGACTGGAAGGTAAAAACAGCAAAAGCTGACTTAACAAATAATCCAGTTATAATTAATCAACTACAATATCGTCCATTTGACTTAAGATTTGTAAACTATACTGGAGCGACAAAAGGAATTATGTCTTATCCGCGCTTTGGGGTAATGAAAAACTTTGTTAATAAAAATATTGGACTTATTTTTAAGCGTGGATTTCCAGATGAAAATTCTGTACCCGTTTTCGTCAGTGCGAATATAATTGATAGACGTAGTTGGACACGATCAGGTATGCAGGGCGCTGAAACTATGGCACCCCTTTATCTCTATGCCGATGATGGATCAAAAACGCTAAATTTTAAAAAAGCAATTGTTGATGATATAGAAAAAATTGTGGGCAGTGTTTTTCCTGAAGATATTTTTGATTATATTTACGCTGTTCTGCACTCGTCAAGCTACCGTGAAAAATACAAAGAATTTCTCAAAATTGATTTTCCGCGCGTGCCGTATCCGAAAAATACAAAAACTTTCAAAAAAATGGTCACCTTTGGAGCAGAATTGCGCTCTTTACATCTCCTCGAATCGCCAAAGATAAATCAATTCATAACAACTTATCCCATCGCTGGTTCTGATACCGTTGAAAAATTAGCTTATAAAAACGGAAAAGTATTTATCAACGCCGAGCAATACTTCGGCAATGTTCCTGAAGCAATATGGTATTTTTATATCGGTGGTTATCAACCAGCACAGAAGTGGCTAAAAGACCGCAAGGGGCGTGCTTTGACGAATACAGATATCGAGCACTATCAGAACATAATTGTAGCGCTGGCGGAAACTAATAGAATTATGAAAGAAATAGATAGTAATACTTAATCATGAGAAAGCATTTATATATAAATAAACCATCACAAACAGAAGTTGAAAAATATCTCAAACTCTATGATTTTCTTAAAAATTACAGCTTAGAATAAATAGGAAAGTGTACCAAGTCAATAGCCCGGTAACTTTTAGATTGTCCTGGAAGAAAAGAGAAGAGAAATAATAAAAGAATGGATTGATTCCGGGAGGATTGAAGTGTGACAAAGAATCGTTGCAACCCATTATACCCACTATCACACTGTAATATGAGGAGAAGAAAAAGATAATGAAAATATATTTGGTTTTTTAGATAATACAGGATTTTTAGGACAAGATCCCAATGAAAGATTTTTCGGATTAGGTTTATTTATCTAAGGCTTTAAGAAATAGCTCCTTTTTATAAAGAGAGCACTACATTAAAAGTTAGGGTGGTGTCTTTTAATGAATCTTAAAAAACTGTTTCAAATATTAATGTGTGTGTTTTTATAGTTGATAAAATGAATATTAATTATGATTTTTCAAACTAATTAATTTCATCATGGGAAAAAAGTTTCAACATTTGTCATAAATTTCTTAAATTATAATTAATATACCCGTAAACTGCACGCTCTACGTTTTCCGTTAGTATGTATCTTGCATTTTTATTTTATACGGAGGAAAAATCTTTTTCATTCTTTATCTGTGACGATTAATAACTATTCATAAAACCCCCTCCCTTCACCAAGCTCCACATCCGTTAACAAAAAATATATTTATTTATTTTCTATTCAATTCTTATTTTAAAAAGCATTTTTAAAAAAATAGAAAGATATTTTAAAAAAGGACTTATGAATATTATTCAACACTTACAACATAATAATGTAAAATAATTATATTTTTAATAAAATAATGGAAAAAAGTTGCAAGAAATAATTTATTGTGATAATATGTAATCATAATAAATTATTGAAATTAAAATTAAGGGGACGAAAATGAAAGAAAAAATGATTATCATGTTGACCTATAATGACAAAACCGTTTCTAATGCTTTGGAAATATTTAATCAATGTAAAGAGTTGCCTGTAGAATGTTGGGGTTTTAAAAATGTCGGTTTGCCGGTTGAAAAAATGGAAGAATTAATTTTTAACATGAAGAAGGCTAAGAAAACTACTTTTTTAGAGGTTGTTACCTATAATGAGAAATCTTGTTTGGATGCAGCTAAGCTCGCTCTTGACTGTCAGTTTGATTATTTTACCGGTAGCGTTTATTTTGAATCGGTTCATAGCTTATTAAAAAATAAATCTATAAAATATTTTCCCTTTTGTGGAAAAGTAAGTAGTAGCCCCAGTATACTGGAAGGTTCAATTCAAGAAATTATTGATGATGCCAAATTAATGGAAGAAAAAGGTGTGGATGGATTTGATCTGTTAGCATATAGACATATAGAAGATCCCGAAAAATTAGCGCAACAATTTGTTAAAGAAATAAAGATTCCCGTTGTATTAGCCGGAAGTATTAATAGTTTTGATCGGCTGGACAAGGTTGAACAATTTAAACCTTGGGGATTTACTATCGGTAGTGCGTTTTTTGACAAGAAATTTGTAAAAGGTGGCTCATTTAAAGAGCAAATTATCAGAGTTTTGTCTTATATTGATCAAGAAAGGTAAAGGAAAAATAATTTGTCAACAGACATATTAATTGAGAAAAGAAGAGATAATATTTGTGAATTACTCAAAGAAAAAAATATACTTTTAATTAGTGAACTCAGTTCAATTTTAAATATTTCAAAAGCTACTATTCGAAGAGATTTAAATATTTTGGCGAAGGAAAAGAAAATAATAAAAACTTATGGGGGAGCTATTATTCAAAGCACTAAAGATTATGAACCTCCTTACAGGATCCGTTCTTTGAAAATGATAGAAGAAAAAAGAGCCATTGGAAAGCTTGCAGCATCATTAATTCCGGAGAGTTCCCTAATTTTCATAGACGTAGGAACTACTTTGTTAGAATTAGCTAAAAATTTACCCACCGATAAAAATATTTCTGTGATTACTAATTGGTTACCCATTGCTGAAAAATTAGGGGAAAAAATGTTTTCTAATCTTTTCCTGCTTGGAGGCAAAGTCAATTGTCGTGAAATGTCAATTATTGGTAATTATCCATTGCAATCATTGGATAACTTTAATATTGAAATTTGCTTTATTGGTGTAGGTGGGGTTTCTATCGAACATGGTATAACTGATTATACTTTTGAAGAAATAGAAATGAAAAAACGGGTGATTCAAAGAGCGAAGAAAAGAATTGTTCTTGCGGACCATAAAAAATTTGATCGACTGACACCCATAAAAATTTGTGATTTATCTGATATTAATATCATAATTACCAGCGAAGGACTAGAGGAACAATATAGAAAAAACATTGAAGGATTTGGGATAAAATTATTAATTGCAAAAAAATGATGTTTCTGAGTAGATAATTAAATATAAGACGTTTTTTTATAAGCGGGAAAGGATTGAATAAAATACACAAAAGATTTTTATAAGAACTTAGGGATTAGGAATAGAGTAGAAGATTACTTAAATTAAAAAACAATATTTTAAAATATTATAGGGTAAAAGGTAGATGGAGACAAAGAATAAAATAGAGATTTTTAAACGGCACTTTAATCAAACTAACTTTAAATTTATAAACTTGATGAATTATTATTATGAAATTCGTATTGCTTTGCAAGTCTCTGTATACTGAATGGCAACTTGAGAAGGTGGCAAATAAACTATCATTTGTGAGCAACTCAAGTTTATACTACTTTCAAAACATAAATTTAAAAGTAATAGAAAGGAGTCCGATATGGGAAAATTAGATGGCAAAGTAGCATATGTAACTGGTGCTGCAATGGGTAACGGAGAAGGAATAGCAAAAGTTCTCCTTAAACATGGAGCTACTGTTTTGCTGACCGACGTTTCAGAGAAAGTATTCACTACTACTAAAGATTTTCAATCAAAAGGATATAACGCGATTGCATATAAAGTAGATGTCACAAAATTTAACGAGGTGAAAAAAAGTGCTGATGATGCACTTAATAAATTTGGAAAGATAGACATACTTGTTAATAATGCCGGAGTGATAAAATTAATAAAATTTTTGGAAATGAGTGACGAAATTAGAGATTTTCATTTTGATGTAAATATAAATGGTGTGTGGAACTGCACCAAAGCTATTCTTCCGAATATGATTAAGAACAATTATGGAAAAATTGTCGTTATGTCTTCTGTAACTGGACCTATGGTTGCTGATGAAGGTGAAGTTGCATATGCGACATCAAAAGCAGCAGTTTGGGGCTTTACAAAAGCACTTGCTAGAGAAGTTGCAAAACATAATATTAATGTTAATGCGATTTGCCCAGGTTTTGTGCTAACTCCAATGATTAAACAAATGGCCCATGATACAAATCCAGACAATCCACAATCAGTAATTGATGGATTAGCTAAGGGGATACCATTTGGAAGACTTTGTGAAATCGATGAAATAGGGGAACTTACAGCGTTTTTAGCTTCTGACGAGTCAAAGTATATAACAGGGACACAAGTTGTTATTGACGGGGCAAGTACCTTACCCGAAAGTGTTGGAATTGTTTAAAAATAGGAATAAATCTATTTTTAAAATAATGTAAATTTTAAAACAGTCCCTCTAAAAAGCAAAAATAATCTAGCAGTAAATTTAACAGAGAAAGATTATTATATGGAACAATTAAATTAAATTCAGGGTGAGCCATATGAGTTCTTCGAAAATAAACGAAACAATTAAATCACTAGTGCACGGTGTCTATATTATTGGAGTTAAATATAAAGCAAAAATTAATGGAATGACTGCTGCCTGGGTTAGTCAAGTATCTAGCAAACCACCAATGATTTCTGTTGCAATAGGGAAAAACCATTATACTGCCGACTTAATACACAGAGCAAAATCTTTTTCTATTAACTTTCTTTCCTCTGAGCAGCATGAGTGGGCAAGAAAATGCGGTTTTGTTTCTGGAAGAGACCAAGATAAACTCGATAAAAAAGATGTTGTATTTAAAGTTACTGGAACTCCAATACTAAGGAATTGTGCCGCTTATCTCGAATGTAATTTAGTACAACAAATAGAAGTAGGTGATCACATTTTATTTTTAGGGATAGTAGTGAACGCCGACAACAAAGATAAGCCTCTTCTTATTTATAAATCTCAGGATTTTTTTAATAATCAACACAAGGAGGAAAATAGAAAATGAAAACGAAAGTAATAGGGAAAGATGAGGCTCGCATTTTTCTAGATGGACCGGAAGTATGTCGTGAATATATATCTAGCGGGAAAATTACTTTTGGAAGTTCTACCTTATTACCTGGACAAACAGGGGCAGTTGATCCAGGCCATCCCAATTCTCATGAGGTTTTTTATGTTAGTCGTGGAGAAATACTCATGTATACACCAAGCGACAAAAAATATTTTCATTTAAAAGAAGGAGATATCATAATTATACCGGAAGGAGTGCCGCATCAAATAACTAATATTGGTTCGCAAATTGCAGTTATTACCTGGAGCTGTTCGCCGAGTCCAGAATAGAAGAAAGGAGATTAGATAAAATGAAATATATTTTAGCAGTTGACCTCGGTACTACTGCAATAAAAGTAATATTGTTTGGTATTGATGGAGAAATTATAGCTGATTCAACCCAGGAATATCAGTTATTAACACCTGATGAGCTATCCGTTGAATTAGAAGTAGAGACTTACTGGCAGGCATTTAAACAAGGAGTAACAGAAATCTTAAAAAAATCAAAAGTTAATCCTGATAAAGTTGATTCTATAGGGATATCAGCGCAAGGAGAAACACTGATTTTGGTTGATGAAAAAGGTGTTCCACTTGATAATGCAATTGTTTGGCTAGATAATCGAGCACAAGAAGAAGCTAAAGAGTTAACTGATATTTTTGGGAACGAAGAAACATATAAGATAACTGGACAGGTTAAAATTGTACCAACTTGGCCTGCTGTTAAATTATTATGGTACAAGAAGAACAAGCCTAACATATTTAATGGAGTTGCAAAATTTCTATTAATCGAAGATTATTTTATTTACCGTCTTACCGGACGTTATTTGTGCGAAGGCTCTCTAATATGTTCTACGCTTTATTGGGACATTACAAAAAAGATATGGTGGAAAGAAATGCTAGATTATTTAGGCATTAAAGAGAACCAATTGCCAAAAATTTGTGAATCTGGTGAAGTTGCAGGGCCTTTGTTACCCAGCATTGCGAAGGAATTAGGTCTATCTTCAAAAACAATAGTAGCTACCGGTGCACTAGATCAAGCATGTGGGGCAATAGGTGTAGGTAATATTATACCTGGTGTTGTTTCAGAAACTACTGGTGCAGGTTTTGATATCCATGCGACAATTGATAAACCAACTTTTGATGAAAAAATGCGGATGCCCTGCCATTATCATGGTATGCCGGATACATATATGTTACATACTTTTACAACCGGAGGTATAGTTCTAAAATGGTTTAGAGAAAACTTTTGTGCATCTGAGATGGATTTGGCAACTTTACTACATGAAGATTCATACAGTTTATTAGACAAGGAAGCCGATAATGTTCCACCAGGCTGTAACGGCTTGGTAATGCTTCCACACCTACAAGGAGCAATGGCGCCAGAGGCAAATCCAAAAGCAAAAGGGGTTTTTTACGGATTTACACTGCATCATAGCAAACCTTCTTTTATACGTTCAATTATGGAAGCCATCGCTTTCATGCTTAAACGTAATATTGATGTCTTAAAAGATATGGGACTTGATATTAAGGAAATACGTTCTCTAGGGGGAGGATCTAAGAGTTCGCTATGGACACAAATTAAGGCAGATGTAACTCAAGTTCCCGTTTGTATCATGAAAAATGGAGAAGCTGGTTGTTTGGGGGCGGCAATACTTGCGGGCAAAGCTACTGGTATTTATTCCAACATAGAAGAAGCTGTTAAAACGATGGTAAGGGTAAAAGATCGGATAAAGCCGCAAGAAGAAAATGCAGATATATATAAAAAGTCATATTCTCGATATGTAGGTTTATATAATTCTTTACTAAATATGTTTGAAAAAGAATAAATATACTAATGATAAATTTATCGGGAAGTAAAATTAGTAGTCTACTGTCATTTTTCTAATTATCTATTAATTTTAGAATTAAAGCAAAAAAGGAGGTAGTATTTTGAATGAACATTATATGGATGATGCCCAAATAGGCACAAGCCTTAGAAGAACTTCATGGAAGGGGTGGAAATGGTTGTGGCCAGGTTTTATTCTATTGCTGGTAATAGAATTAATTCCTTGGCTAATAATGGGCGACTATAGTTTTAGAAATATAAATTATGCAGATCCTTCTGCTACCGGGGGATATGTAGGATGGGATAACTATAGGGCAGCGTTTCATGATTCTGGTTTTAGCTCTAGTCTTTGGCTAACATTTAAAATGGTATTTATCTGTTTGCCAATAGAATTAGTATTAGGGCTTATTGTTGCTTTATCTCTTGTAAGTCAAGAGAAACTTAAAAAATGGCTTTTGCCAATCATTATTATTCCAATGATTATTTCACCAACAGTAATTGGTCTAGTTGGGAATTTAAACTTAAATCCCGATTTTGGTTTAATAGGGATTACCCTAAAAAATTTAGGTCTGGTAAAGGGGGCAATTTTAGGAAACTATAAACTTGCACCTATTTCTATTATGGCGATAGATATATGGCAATGGACGCCATTTGTGATATTGATTTTTACTGCTGGTTTATTATCTTTACCTAAAGCACCATTTGAAGCAGCCTCAGTTGATGGAGCATCTTCTTGGCAGACTTTCTGGAAGGTTACTATACCATTAATGAAACCGATATTTATAATTGCTATACTCTTAAGATTTACAGATTTATTTAAAATGTTTGATAAAATATTTATTATGACTGGAGGAGGACCAGGGTCTTCAACTGAGATTTCGAATATTTTTGCATACCGAGTAAATTTTCAGTTTTGGAATTTAGGATATGGGTCTGCCGTAGTTATGCTTTTATATATTGTAAGTTTTCTAGCATGTTTATTATTTGTAAAGTTTACTGCTTCTAAAGACATTCACTAGAAGAGAAAAGAATGATTAAAAAAGCTGTAACAATGAAAAATAAAGCAAATAAAATATTTTAAATGAGAGGTGATATTTATGCCTGTAAAAGGTAAGGAAATAAACAATAGTAATGTTTTTATGTGGGCAAATATTTTAAAAATAACATTGATTGTTGTTGTAGCCCTAATAAGTCTTGTGCCCTTTTTATGGATTGTCATGTCTGCCTTTAAAGGTAGGATGGATATTATGAGCCCTACTTTAAATTTATTTTTTAAACCAACATTGTCTAACTTTATGGAAGCTTTTGGACCATCGGGGGGGTTTTCAATTTATTTCAGGAATTCTTTAATTGTCGGTATTTTTAATGTTGCATTATGTTTAATTATAGGAATACCAGTTGCTTATACTTTTTCTCGTTATTATGTTCTTGGTGCAAAGCATCTTTACTTTTTTATATTAACGACAAGGATGTGTCCGGGCATTGCAATAGGAGTTCCTCTTTATGTATGGTTTAACAAATTGCATCTTTTAGGAACTATTCCCGGAGTTGTTTTAGCTCATACTACATTTAACTTAGCCTTGGTAGTTTACATGATGAAAGGTTTTTTTGATGGAATTCCTAAAGAAATCGATCATGCAGCATTAGTGGACGGTTATTCGGAGGGGCAAGTTTTTACAAGAGTTATTTTGCCCATCGCCAAATCTTCAATTATTGCAAGTGCGTTTTTAGTCTTTATCTTTTCATGGAATGAACTTTTATTTGCAATGCTATTAGGTGGTGAAACAGCAAGAACTTTACCTGCGGCATTTCCGGGTCTAGTAACTGCCTTGGGGACATATTGGGGTCAACTCTGTGCAGCGGCTACTGTTGTTGCCATTCCCGTAATAATATTAGCTGCTTTCATACAAAAATATCTAGTGCAGGGTTTAACTTTAGGAGCGGTTAAAGGTTAATTAATCACAAGTTATTACTTAATAAAGTAGAAAGGAGTTTTTATTTATGCAATTTGGAGATGTAGTTTTTTATTCAATATTATGGCCTATACTAATTATTTTATTTTGGTTGGCGGTTCTTGAACCTTTAGTACCTCTGTGGGGTGCCTGGATAGTTTCGGGCATCGTAGATATTTATGTGCTTTCAAAATATAAATTTGGATTTTGGAATAGAAAACATAATTTAAAAAAATCGGAGGAGTCAAAAGATGCCAGACGTAATATTTAAAAATACATGTAAAATATATGGCAAGAGTGTTCTTGCTGTTGAATCTCTTAATTTTCTAATAAATGATAAAGAATTTTTTTCAATATTAGGACCATCTGGTTGCGGAAAATCTTCTACATTAAGAATGATTGCTGGATTAGAAGAAGTAACTAGTGGAGATATTTACTTTGGTGATACCAGAATAACCGATTTTCCCCCTGCTAAACGAAATATCGCTTTAGCTTTTGAAAATTATGCCCTCTATCCTTATTTAAACGTATACCAAAATATTGCTTTCCCTTTAAAAATAAGAAAAATTCCTCAAAAAGAGATTGATAAGCAAGTTAGGGAAGTTGCGGAATTTATGAGCCTTACGGGTATTTTGAAAACCAATGTTAACTCTTTAAGTGGCGGTCAGCAGCAGAGGGTAGGCGTAGCACGAGCGTTAATAAGAAAGCCGGCCGTATTTCTCTTAGATGAACCCATATCTCATTTAGAAGCAAAATTGAAAGAATCCATGAGAAGAGAACTAAGGCGTATACATGATGACACACAAATTACGACAATTTACGTGACCCATGATCAGGAAGAAGCTATAAGTATGTCAGACAGGATTTGTATAATGGATAAAGGAAAGGTGCAACAAGTGGGGAAACCAAAAGATATTTATGATAATCCTAAAAATGAGTTTGTAGCTTCATTCGTCGGCGAGCCTCCCATGAATATATTTAATGCCTCTATATTAAGCAAAGATGGTTGTTTAAAACTTGAGATATTTGGGGAAAATATCAATTTTCCTGACCAGTATATGCCAGTACTTAAAGGAGTTAAGGGAGAGTTGAGAATACGAAAAGTAAGGCTTGGTATTCGATCCGAAGGTATAAGATGTTTTAAAACTAAGGAAAAAGATAGCTTAATTGAAGGAGAAGTTTATTTTATAGAGCCAAGAGGCAAAGGAAAGGTTCTTCTGAATGTAAAAATAAGAGATTTTCATATTTTAGTAAAAACTGACAGAATATTTAATCCAGAACTAAAGACAAAGATATATTTACAACTTATTGAAGATAAGATTTGTCTTTTTGATCAAGATAGTGGAATAAATTTAAATAGGACCGCGGGGGGCAAGAGAAATGTCTAAAATAATTTTTGAAAATGTCACAAAAAAATTTAGAGAAAATATTGCAATTAATAATTTAAGCTTTACATGTAATGAAAGTGAATTCTTTGTAATTCTTGGGCCTTCTGGAGCAGGGAAGACAACAATTATGAACCTGATAGCTGGCCTTGAGGAAGTATCTAAAGGAAGCATATATCTTAATGACAAAATTATAAATAATGTTGAACCCAGATACCGAAATATAGCTTATGCCTTTGAGAATTATTCACTGTATCCTAATTTAAATGTATATGAAAATATTAGTTTCCCATTGAAATCTCCTATTAGGAAAGAGCAGCTTTCAAAAGAGCAAATTGATGCAAAAATAGATGAAATAACGACAAAACTTCAAATAGAAGAACTTCTTAGCAGAAATATTAATCAACTTTCAGGAGGGCAAAAACAACGGGTTGTATTGGCCAGAACATTGGTTAGAAAGCCTGAAGTGTATCTTCTTGATGAAGCAATTGCTCATTTAGATTCAAAACTTAGACATGAAGCTAGAGCCATGCTGAAAAAAATTCAAACGGAAAAAAAAACAACAACTATCTTTGCTACTCCGGATTATTTTGAAGCTTTAGCCATGGCTGATAGAGTAGCAATTATTAATTATGGTACCCTTCAGCAATTGGATACCTCAGAAGCTATTTATAGATACCCTGCTAATGTTTTTGTAGCAAAATATTTTAGTGAACCTCCTATGAATACATTTTTTGGTAAATTGTTTTCAAAAAATAGCGAAATGCTAATTAATGTAAATGGAATATCTTTTATTATTCCTAATAAAATCAAAGAAATATTATCTGAAAAGAGTATAGAATCACAGGTAATAGTTGGGATTAGAAGTGATGACATGTCTATAGTAAAAGAAGGAAATGCCAATAGTAATAAGTCAAATATTATTACTGGTGAGATTAATGGAGTTGAGTATTTTGGTGATACTTTTCTATATTCAATTAAAATAGCTGATTTTTTAACTAAAATAAGCCTGGAAAAACCAATTGACAAGGAAATTAATGAGAAAATTAGTCTGCAATTTGATATGGACAAAATATTTATATTTGATAAAGGCACAGAAAAAAGAATATGGCCACAACGCGCTAAGTAACTATTTATAATAGAAAATAATTCTATTACAATATACTTCCTTTCTTTTTTTGGGACTTACTTACAATAAAGAGCGCTAAAGATAGAATGAATATTTTTGAATTTGCCCTAATAGCTAATTTCGAAGATATAGAAACGAACAGAGTTATCACTCTCTTGGTAGGGCATTATTTATTATATCATCAAGCTTTACTGTAATATAAATTTGAAGATAAAAAACTTTGGAATAAAATTAAAAAAATCAACTTCCTTGAACGGTAATAAAAAAAAGGGGGGGGTGAGAAAATGTAGGAAAATTATCCAGTATGTATTTTGAAACTAAGTTTTTTAAATTTAAATAAAAAGGAGAAAATAAAATGAAAAAAGTTAATATTATTGTTTTATTCTTGTTAATTGCCTTCACAGTATTTACCTTGTCCATTAATGCGCAGAATTCCGATGAATGGCTAAAAGAAGCATCTAAACCATATAGCGGGATAACTATAAATATGATCGGCGAAGCCTTACCTCCTCTAGAGTCTTTGAATAGATTAAAAGAAGAATTTACAGCGCTGACAGGTATTAAAGTAGAAATTGAACAGTTTGCCATTGATCAAGTAATCGCGAAAACCACAGCTGACTTTGTGGCTGGAACGGGTATCTATGATTGTTTTTTAAATCCTCATGTGATGCTGGCTCAAAATGCAGAAAATAAGTGGGTACAACCATTGGAAATATTTATGCAGAATAAAAATATTACAGATCCCAATTTTAGTTTGGAAAAGGATATTTCCAACCAAGATTGGTTAAATGATTGTTTTGCTTATAAAGGAAAGTTATATGGTGTCCCGTTTTCTACTCATACCATATTCTATGAATGGAGACATGATCTATTTAATCATCCAAAAGAAAGAGAAAATTTTAAAGCTAAATATGGATATGAATTGCCTTTGCCAGCAATTACAATGGAGCAACTTAGGGATTGTGCCGAATTTTTCACGAGAGAAAAAGGAGCGGAATTAGGGGATGAAATCCTAGATCATGATGTTTATGGTATGACCTTGGCTGGGAAGAGGCATGTTTCAACATTATGGAATTTTTTCAACGTGTTATATGCCTTTAATGGACAAGTAATTGATTCCCCAACAGGGGATGATTATGGTCCAATTGTAATCAACTCAGAGGAAGGGGTAAAGGCCTTGACTTACTATAAAGATATGATGGATAACTTCTGTCCCCCAGGAAGCACTACCTACACTTGGGATGAACAGTTGGCAGCTATACAATCTGGATTAGCACTACAATCCTTGTTATGGGCGGATGCCGCATATGCTATTAGTGAAGATCCTTCCCAATCGCAGGTTATAGGTAAAATTGCCTATAGTGGTGTCCCGATTGCTACTCGCAAATCTACTAATTTACATGGCTGGGCCATCTTTATCCCCTCATCGTCTAAGAATCCCGAAGCTGCTTGGTTGTTCTTACAATGGACTCAGCGTCCAGAAGTTCAGGCTGAATTAATGTCTCACGGAAGCATATCTTTATCTACAAGTGCATATCAAGATCCCAAAGTTTATAAACTGACTTATGCGCCGGCTCATTATTTTATTCAAAATGGTAAGGTTTTAGAAATTAATGGGAAAAAAGCTTTTTTGGAACCCGGAAGTCCGTGGGGCTTACCTAAAGAGTACTATGAAACCCCAGATCCCATAACTGGTGAATTAGCTCCTGCAATATTTAAACTTGACCGCTTTCCAGAACATGTAGTTATGGATGATATTTTGCAAAAGTATATAAATGCATGTTTATCTGGGCAATATACACCAAAAGAAGCTCTGGATAAAGCTTGTGAGGAAATAAAGAAAAAGATACCAAAACTAAAATGATTTTTTAATTCTTTATTTACTCTGTTCCGAGGAAAGATAATCTTTCGTATTTTAAATAAGGGAACAGGCATAGATAATGACCGATGAACCTAATAATGATACACAGTAAGCATATAAAAATTCTTGCTGTGTATCATTATGTTCGGACTATAACTGTAATATTACATATAAAGAGAGGAGAAAAGAAGATTTATCCATCATTACCTGCCCTTGTTTAAATCAATCAAAAAAGGCTGCAGACTAATAGGTATAAAAAGATCTACTCTTTATTACCAGCTGAAAGGCAACCTTGATAAAAGATAAAAGAAAAAGATACAAAAAATAATATAAAGAATATTTCCCGTAAACATTCCTAAAAAAGGTGTTAAAAACGATGTAAGAGATGGAGATACAAGGTAGAATAAAACACTAATATGCCACCACTATTGGTAGCCAAAATAATAATAAAATATACTTCAATTTGATCAAAGATAAAGAGTTTACCAGCATTAATCAAGTCTGGCTGTGCGAATATCACTTATATCAGGATGCTTAACGGTTTTATCTACCTTGCCACCATCCTGGATATCTATTTCCGCAAAATAGTGGGTTATGCTATCGGTAAAATATTATTTCCTAAACTTGCCATCACTACTTTGAATATAACTGTAGCTACTAGAAAAACCGATACCTGATTCATTATCCAGATCAAGGCGGTAAGTTCCTGTAAAGATTAATTATATAAAAATATTAAAGCATAATGGTATCAGATAAGCATGTCTAAAAAGAGCATTCCTTATGATAATAGCACAATCTTAATCATTTTTTAAAATGCTAAAACAAGAGAAGGTGTATCTATGGCAGTACGAAACCCCTTCTGATGTTATAAAAAAGTTTCCCCAAGTAGAATATTTAAGTCGATTTTTGATAAAATACCTAATTCATTAAGAAAGAAGCAGGATGGATTGTTGCAAAATTCGGAAAAATTAAGTTATAGTTATTTATTCGAGGAAAAGATTTTTTTAAAAAATAATATTTTAGATAGACTTTTTCAGGTAGACACCTTGGTTTTTGATATTGATGGCGTTTTGATTGATGTACGAAATTCATTTATAAAAACTATATGCCAAACAGTTCAATTTTATTTTAAAAAAGTCTTACACTTTAATGGTTCTCATAATTTAATAAACCCGGAAGAAGTTGAATATTTTAAAATGGCTGGGGGTTTTAACAATGATTGGGATTTAACGTCGGTTGTAGTTTTGTTTTATTTAATGAAGGCAAGAAAAAATAATTTAAAAGATGTAGATGAACTTAGGGATAAGGAACCTGGTATTAAAATTTTTGCTACGAAGATTTTACCTTTTGGAGGAGGCTTATCTAAAGCGTTAGATTTGCTTGAAAAAAAAGACGGACATAGCAAGGAATGGATATTTAATCTATGGGATAAAGATTTAATTATTAAAATATTTAAAGAAATTTATGCTGGAGAAGAATACTGTTTTAATATTAATGGGTTTCATCCATCATTAATTAAGTCAGAAGGTTTAATAAAACATGAAAAAGTAATTATAAACAAAAACAAGAAAAAATTTTTGCAAAATTTTTCTATCGGCGTATTAACCGGTAGAACTAAGGGGGAAGCTAGGGTAGCCTTAAAAAGGTTGAATTGGAGTGATATTATCTCTGAGGAAAATATTTTTACCGCTGATGATGGCCTAGAAAAATCCAATCCTCAGGGGTTAATAAAATTATCTGAAAATTTAAAAACTAGATTGGGAATATATGTTGGTGATATTTGGGATGATTTACTTACCACAAAAAATTTCAACAAAGAGGTAAAAAGGGTAAATTTTCTATCGGCAATAGTATTAGCGGAAAAAATCAATTTGAAAAATAAAGCAACTAAATTTTACTTAAACAAAGGAGTGGATTTATTGTCTTCAGATGTTAATTGTGTTTTGAATAGGTTGGAAAAAGCTATGAACAAGAGTTATAAATAGCAGACAATAATGGAAAGATAGTTGCCGATAATTTTAAAATCCAAAAAGTGAATACGAAAAAGACCGAGGTCATTGTCTGACGGTTAATCTAACGCCTGTTATTCAGTTTCTAAAGGTGGGTGTTTCGAATTTAACTATACAGAGAGCCAAAGAGTTTTTGCCTTTTAATATTAATGTTAATGGTATAGCTTTGGGGATAATTAATACGCTCCCTTATAGAAGTCTATGGGTCTAAAATAAAGGAGAAGTGTGTAAGTGATTTGAATTTGCCGAGCTGGTAGTCCTATCAATACAGTAGAGGTGTTTTTTTAGCTTAGCTAAAGCCCCAGCATATTACCCGGTGAGATTATAACAGATATAATTAGCGGAATATTAATAAACTAAAGACTTGCTTATTTAGAAATATTTTTTAAGATTTATATAAAAAATAGGTTAAGAAAGGAGAATTTTGTCATGATTAAGCCAAGGGTGGCATTAGTGGCAATGGCAAGCCATTATGAAAGTGGTGGTGAAAGAGCAGAAGAAATCTTAAAAGGAGCAGTTAAATATCTTGAAGAGAGTGGATTAGAAGTGAATGCTTACGGAAAAATACTATGGGATTCCCCCTCAGATGCATTTAAAGCTGTTGATTACTTTTTGAAGAATCAACCTGATTTGTTAGTCATTCTTCATGTGACTTGGGTTTCAGATTCTTTGCAGTATATTTTTATTAATAATATAAAATGTCCTCTTGTCTTGTGGGGAGTACCTTACCCGGAGACTTTTTCCATTGGCTGTGTTCAGCATTTTGGAAGTATTTTATGGGAACATGGATATCAGTATAAGTACGTATATGGGCTACCCCAAGATGTTACACTTATTGATAAAGTATCTAAATACGCCGGGACTGCCAAAATCTTTAAAAATTTAAATAAAGTAAGAATTGCTTTAATAGGTCCTAGGCAAACTTGGCGGGTAGCGGGGTCTCAGGATATGACCAGCGAAGAATGGGAATTTTCAAAAAAATTTGGACCTACCATTATTCATATTGAGATGGATGAAATTTTAGAACGAGCAAAAAAGCAAAATAATTCTATTGCTGAACAGACCTTGTCGAATTTAAAAAAACTGCAGAGAATTGGTCGGATTATTGCAGATAAAGAGAACCTTTTATATGCAGCCAAAATATATTTGGCAACCAAGGAGATATTCAAGCATTACACTTTGGATGCGGTAGCTGCTGAATGTTACCCTAAATTCAGCGGATTGATGAACCTGCCTTCTTCCTGGCTCGCGGATGAAGGTTTTATCTTGGATACCGAGGGTGATATCGGACACACCGTTTTGATGATTATCCTTAATCAATTAAAGCCCGGTCCCACTGCCTTGGCTGAAATTGGAAGTATGGCCGGTGATATCATTTACCTGGCTCATGAAGGAAGTTCGGCTCACTCTTTAACGGAAGATATTTCCAAGGTTCAGATATCAACGAATGAAGAGTTAGGTTGTTTTGTTGGAGCTCCTTTAAAAAAGATGCCAGAAGTGACCATGGTAAATTTATCCGGGAGGGAAAATACTTACAGAATGTTAATAGCTAAAGTATCAACCGAACCGGTAATTCATCAGGAATGGGTGGACGGTGGTAGTAAATTTTTTGCCAAGGTTAATCTGGGTGGAAACGCAATTGACAAATTTAATAAGATGCTTTCTGAGGGTGTAGACCATCATTTATTACTAAAAGAAGGTGACTTAGTTGAACAGATAGTAGATCTTTGCGATTTATTAAAAATTAAGAAAGTTCAAATATAAAAATCTTTATCGGTAAAAAAATTAATGAAAAATTTTATTTTAAAGCTCTCAACCTGGTGTCCGGTAAAGCGGGAGAAGGTCAGCCAAGCACTCCTTAACTGTAGGGTATCCCCCCTTTTTTAGTATCTTCACATGGATCCTTACTTCTGAAAGATCATCTTCTGGCCATTTGAAGATCTGTTCCTGATGGGAATTTAATATACGAGGTGGGGTTTCTTTTCGGGATATTCTTTCCCCTCTTCTATCTCCCTGATCCTTTTGCTCATGGTCTTCTAATCATGACCGGTTATTCTGGTAATTATTGATTTCTTCTTATGTTTTTTCCGAAACGTTTCGAATTAATATTTAATATTTCTAAAAATTAAAATAAAAATTATTATTATTTTCTCTCGATATTTCTTTTTTTAATGTTATAATAATAAATACAAAAGGGAGTGCGATTTACCATAATGACACTCCCTTTTTATGGCTATACCGAAACTGATAAAGGTAAACTATCCGAAAGGATAGGACGCAAAGTTTTGGGTCTAAATCACTTTTAGTGATACGACTGCCAGACTGCCGACTTTTTAACTAAATAAAGATTGGCAGTTTTTATTTTATCCATTGTTCCTCATTTCTCTTGTCCTTACATTTATCAAGCAAAAAATCACTCAAGAAATCATATCATCTATCTACTTAAAAGCTGCCTTTGAAAAACATTCCAAGAAATAGTCGAAGCACCAATTATAATTTCTTTGCTTAAAAAATTATTTTCAACCCGATAAAGAAAATCGATATTCATTCATCATAGTATAAACAAATCACTTGAGCTTTATTTAATCTTAAAAAGGAGGCGATGGCTATTGATTGTATTGAAATGATTTAAATTTACATTTTAATTCTATTAAAAAATGAAAGGAGTGAATTTTAATGAAAAAGTTATATCATTTAATAGTAATAGTTGTAATTTTAGGTCTTGTTCTTACTGGTTGTTCATTCCTGTCCAATATCGGACAGGCTCCAGCCACCGAGCAAAGCGGTGTTACTTACTTAACGAAAGCATTACCGCTCCATGATAATCTCGTTGGTCTGTGGCACTTTAGTGACAACCTTACCGACAGCAGTGGCAATCTCAACGACGGAACATTCTTAGGAGGAGGAGTAGCGACTTGCTTTGATAGTCCTATGGGCCAGGCATTGAGCTTCGATGGTATCAATGACTATGTATCAGTTGGAGACATTGAAGTAACCGGGGACTGGACTGTTGAATTCTGGGCAAACTTGGCAAGCACCAATAAAACAATTTATTACCCTATTGGCCTTTCACCAGCAAGCTCAGCCTATGGTTCAGGAATCTTTTTGGCGTATATAGATAATAAATGGGGTGTATATGATGGGGTCAATATTGTCTGGGGTTCTTCGGTGATCTTAACAAATACCTGGTATCATTTTGCAGCAACGAAGTCCGGAACAACATATAAGCTCTATCTTGGCGGTGATTATGAGAATACTGGCAGTTTAGCTGATATCGATATTACCGATTTGAGTATAGGAAGAAGAAGTGACACCTACTGGTATTTTAATGGCCTCATTGACGAAGTCCGCATCTGGAATGTTGCTTTATCCGAAGGTCAACTTTGCTTCACCTACGACTTTGGCGATATCCTACCACCTATCAAGGCAGACGGGAGCAGTGCCTTTAAGCTAGGAAGAACCATACCGGTGAAGGTCAAGTTGCGAGACGATCAAGGCAACTTTGTTACTGATGCGGTAGCGAACATTTTTGTGAAAAAGATCAACAATGGCATTAGTGGAGAGGTAGCGGCAGTTTCCACAGCTGCAGCCACGGAAGGCAACCTATTCCGCTACGACTTTAACAGCGAACAGTACATCTTCAATTTATCGACAAAGCTGCCCCTAAATTCTGAAGTGATCTGGTCCACTGGAACCTGGGAAATTAGAATCGAACTTGATGACGGTATGTCATATAAAGTGGAAATAAGTCTCAAGTAGGCCCTAATCCAGTTGAGTCGGTAAACTTTACTGTTTTGGATTTTAATTTAACAAAAAAGCCAGATTTAGCTTTAATTGCTAAGGAATATTCCAATGCAATTATATTCTAAGTCTGGCTTTATTTTTTACAGCAATAATTAATTCGGGAATATATTATTCAACATTAGGATATGAAAGATCCTCTTTAACAATCCTATTAAAATATTACCTTTGATAGTAAGGTATTTATCTTAACAATAAAAATAGGGATACATCCTACATCATCTCGCTAGCTCTCTTGATCATCGTCCTTGCTCTACAACCTTATAATGTATAAGACAATCCAAAGCCACTAATCTATTAATCCACATCGACGGGGCGGGTAATTTTCCTTCCCCCTTAAATCCCCCCTAAGACCCCCCTCTTAACCCTCTTCTTTTTATTATTGCTCCTTGGCTCAAAAGCTACGCTCGCGGGGACGCTTCTAAGTATAAATGCAGGGGTAACGCTCTTATGCCCCGCTGTTGCTTCGCTTTATTCGCCACCGCAAAAAAACAAGGTTAGGCTATGATTCATTAGGGGGGAAGCATTAAGGGGGAAGGAAAAACTGCGGTCGATTCACCC
>SDBS01001879.1_pt1 | contig 21179 bp, 17 predicted proteins | sample 2277091 | NCBI WGS metagenome assembly SDBS01 (sample SAMN10404972, study PRJNA504765) | marine sediment metagenome | isolation source: marine sediment core GS10_PC15, 163 cmbsf | place: Arctic Ocean: Southern Knipovich Ridge | collected 2010 | reverse complement strand
AGCCTCGATTTCGAAATGAGCCGCGACCGTGAGGAGTACGAATACACCCTCTTCTACCCCCTCTACACGGGCGCAGGATGGGCAGGTTCGATCGGCAGTGGCAGGATAACGGTTGTCCCGGCGCAGCAGTCCGGTAACTGGCATACTAGCCCGGAATACGAGAGCATTGCCATGCCCGATGGGCGCGAGGTCAAGGATCACTTCCTCGAAGCTCTGCCAGAGTTCGCCGCAATGGAATCCTGGAACAAGACTCTCCTCAGCGACTTCACAGACAGCACCTACTACAGGGCCATCCTCTGGGAGTTCGAAGACTTCGAGCCGGTCATTACCCGGTCCGTATGGTTCGACTTCTACCCGTTTCCCGAGGGATCAGACGAAGTCTGGATGGAGGTGTACCTGGACGAGGGCGACTCCCTGATGAACTCGTCTGCAATCAGGATACATCTGGAAGGACCGGGACCCGACTGGTAGGAAAAGGGGTGGGCACAGCCCACCCCATCGGTCGATTATGTGCCGTTGTCAGTGGCAGATGTTAGAGTTTTCACTTTCACCACAGGCGCTTTCGCCTTCACGGCAGGAGCACTCTTCCTCGTCGCCCGGGCACCAGTTTTCTTCCCTGTTCTCCTGGATCTCGCTGGCTTTATCGAGCAGTTCCTCGAACCTGGGGTCACCACGAAGCGGCTCGAGATCGGAGTCTTCAGCCATCCATACGGCATCGGTGTAGCCTGCGCTGACGGCACCGTCGAGCCATACGAAGGCCTCCTCTATCTCGCCGTCGATGGCATCGAGACAGGCCAGGTTGTACATGACAAGGCTCTGGAGGCTCATTGCACCGATGTACTCCTCATCGACGTAGTCGCCTTCATCGAGGATATCGACGATCAGGTCATGCGCCTCGAGGAGTTTCTCGCGCGAATGGGTGTCGAAAGTGCCCTCTGCTATGAAGGCCTCCTTCACCACCTCGACGATGTCGTAAACGAGGCTTTCACCAGCGGTCGACACTGCTGTAAAAACGAGTAGTAGCGCTGCAAGCACGTACGATGCTTTCATTCTCATCCCCTATCCGGTTTGTTCACTGGGGGAAGTTTTTTTACACGGATAGTATAGTATTTTCCGATCGTATTCGCACGATACAGGCTCGTATATTGCTGTATCACTTCTGGATATGATGTTTCTGAAGGCTTCTCTCGGATCCTTCGAAGCCTCATTCTCATCCCCGCAGAGGTCTATTTCGTATATAAAGCCCATTACCTGACCTCCTCTCTCCACGCAAGTATGGGTGGGGTGTGTGAGAGGAGTGTTATGTGCGGGTAACATTCTGTAACAGACATCCATGCTTCTGTATCGGCACGGGCATTCCGCCGGGAGTCTGCTGTACTGGACCTCCAGGAGCATCGACATATACTTGATAAAACCTGCTGTATCACCATTCCGATGGAGGTTCCGTTTGAAAAAGATCATACTCCTCTCAACGATCCTGAGCCTGGCAGGATGCGGCACAGTGGAGCGGGAACAGGCACCCCTTCCCGCGAAAGCGGACAGGATACTGACAGTGGTCGACACCCTTGGCATGGAGATTGGTGATGACGCCTACATTTTCGGGGCTATTCAGAAGCTGACACATGACGTCGACGGGAACATCCTGGTGCTGGACATCGTCATGTGCCGCATCCAGGTATACGACAGCTCTGGCACCTGGCTGCGAACCATCGGTGGACCCGGAGAAGGCCCGGGCGAGATGGGCTACCCCTCTGACATGGCTGTTCTCACTGACGGCCGTATCGCCGTGAGCGATCCCATGCGAAGCGGAATTCTCCTCTACTCCCCGGAGGGCGAGTACCTGGAGGTGATCGAGGGCTTCTACATGACACCCTTCCAGTACATGCATCCGTCACCCGAGGGCGGCTTCACCGCAAGACGCTCAGTATCGGATATGGACGGCGACCGGGCAACTCTCCGGAACACTGTTGCCAGGTGGACCGATTCCGGAGACCTGGTAACGGTCTATTGGGAGGATACGGCTCCCCTGGATTTCAGCGATCTGACAGCATTCCTCAGGCAGTCGCTCTTCTCGCTCTCGGTCACTGCGGATGCCGACGGAAGGGTATTCGTGGCTCCCATGTCTACTTCCGAGTACAGCATCAGCTGTTACGAACCTGACGGCACGCTCTTTCGCACCATCACCATTAGCCTTCCCCGCGCCCTCCGGACTGATGAGGAGAAGCTCCTTGAGAAGGAATTCGTCGAGAGCCGGATGCAGTCCATGGGCGCCCATGACATCGCCATCAGGTGGGTGCCGGACGACTACAGGCAGATGATCGGATCAATGGGAATGGACCGCTTTCAGAACCTCTGGGTCAGGCGGGGGACCGAACCGCAGCCCGTCTTCGATGTTTTCGAAACCTCCACCGGTGAACTCCTCTACACTGCAGTTATGGATGAGAAAATCGATGCATCATCCTGGAGGTTCTTCATTGACGGCAGCGGAATCCTCGCATACCCGGAAAACACGATGGAGAGCCCTAGGATCTTCGTTATCGAAGTCGCACCGGAGGCCGATCCGCCGTCTGAAACCGGTTAGTCCGGCTCATTATTCCAGAGTGTAATCCTTGTATCCGTGTCCAGACGTTCCATGTGGTAATTGTCGATGAGGATGCAGGTCCATAGAATAGCTGTATGGCGCATACGGATCGTACAAGGAGGTAGCCGTGTATCGTAAACTGAAGAATACGGCAGGGATTACGATGACACACTGGCAACGGACTACGAACTGGCCCTGATGCTCCCGATCACGGTGGGAGACACCTGGACGCCGAACGGTGACGAGCCGAACATCACCCGTGAAGTTGTGAGTGTCTCCGAAACCGTAACCGTACCTGCGGGAACCTGGGAGAGCTGTGCACTGGTGAGTGATACCGATTCCGAGAATCCCGATCTGGCGTACGACTTCTACCTGGCTCCCGGAATCGGGCCTGTCCTCTACGACATCATCGACCTGGAAGAACTCAATATCTGGGAAATAGAAATCAGTCTCATGGCTTACGTCATAAACTAGAAAGGGGGCTGCCCCCCTCACTTGTCATGTCTGTTCGCAGCAGCCGCCTATAGCGATTCCCTGAGAGTTCTCGTGATCTCCTCGAAGTAGGGCCTGAACATCTCGGCTCGCGTATGCGTGTAGACCATCCAGTCATCGTGACTCCACCAGGATGAAGGCGACTTGAAGATCCAGGATTCGTTCTGCAGGCTGTCCAGCAGAGCGATAGCCCGTTCGGGTTGCCCGTCGGACTCGTAGACCCAGATTTCGAGAACCGCGTCAGGGTAGTAGTCCCTGCCGACAGGTTCTGATTTCCTCACCGTGAGTAGATGGATGCTTTCCACCCCCTGAAAGATGATGGGGGTGTACTGCTGGAGCCAGTGGTCGTCGAACTCGGTGATCGTCTCGACCGCAGGAGCCGAATGAGGGTGTGGGTAGAAGTCCATCTCCGCAAGCTCGGGCAGAACGCCGTTGAGAACGTCAACGGCTGTTTCTCTGGAATCACGCATGACAGACAGTTGCAGGATACCCGCTACGAGAAGCAGTACGAATGCTCCGAGTCTCATCGCGGTATGCATGTCATCCTCCTTTGCTCAGGGGCCAGTGGGGCTTACGCCCGAGACCCCTGCCGCAGGCCTGCATGTGATACATCGGGAAATGGGTGTTGTTCCATGGCGCCGGTTCGGGGATGGACTTGACCACATGGAATCCGCAAACAGAACGGCAGTGCAACGCAGAAGAACCGGGTGCCATGACACACCTCTCTGAAAATCGAACACCCGGGAACGGGTAACGTTCCAGCCTCAAATGCGGATGTATGTATCGGGGGCAGCGATCAGAGGATGAGTGCGGAGTACTCTGGAAGTTCGTATCCCTCCTCTTTGAAGAGGGCTCTACAGGCATCCACTACATCGGGGTCGTAGCGTATACCCCTGTACTTCTGAAGCTCTTCGATCGCTTTATCCTCACCGAGCTTGGGTCTGTACGGCCTGTGCGATGACATTGCCTCGACTACGTCTGCAGCACACAGGATCCTTGCCTCCAGGGAGATATTCTCTCCGCTCAGTCCGTTGGGGTATCCGGTTCCGTCAAATAGCTCATGATGCTGTAGCACGATATCGGCGATAGGCCAGGGGAAATCGATTCCACTCAGGATCTCGAAGCTGACCTGGGGGTGTGTTCTTATCAGGTCCATCTCTATCTCGTTGAGTCTGCCCGGCTTGCTAAGGAGCTCCTGCGGGATGCATATCTTGCCGATGTCGTGAATGACCGCGGCCAGGAAGACTGTCTGGATTATCTCCTCCGAGAGATCCATATGGGCGGCTACCGCCTTGGCGAGCTCGGCAACCCTGAGCTGGTGGCCCGATGTGTACGGATCTCGCGTTTCAACGATCCTGGCCATTGTGAAGACCGTTCCCTGGAAGCTCTTCTCGAGGGAGTCGAAGCTCGCCTGCAGCTCCTGCTCGGCCTTCTTCCTTTCGGTGAAGTCGCGGTCGATACAGCTGTACCCCGTGACTTCGCCCTCTGCGTCCTTGATCGCGACCATGTGTGAGTGTATCCAGCACCACTCGCCTGTCTTCTTCTGCAGGCGGTACTCCTGGTTGGCGACCAGCGCTCCATCCTGCCGTAAGCGGAGCCGCTCGGTCCTCGATTCGACGTCTTCTGGATGGATGATCTTCTTCCAGAGCTCGGGGTCCCTGTCGAATTCCTCTTTTGTATAGCCGGTCACGACTGCACAGGCGGAATTAAGGTGGTTGATCGACCCACTGGCGGACTGGTAGTAAACCATGTCCTCGACGTTGTCGAGGAATGTCCTCAGCGTGGCCTCTGCACGCTCCCGGGCTGTCTCAGCCTCGATGCGCTCGTTTATCTCGCACCGCAGGTCCTTGTTCGCTTCCATGAGCTGCGCCGTGTGGTGCTCGACGAGATCTTCGAGCTCGACGTTGCGCAGACGGTATATCTCGGATTCCTGCTCCCGGATCTCGGTTTCGAAGAGGATCTGCAGCCTCTCGAACTGCCTGCGGCTGCTCGAAGCCAGTATCTCCGTCCGGAGCCTGTTGTGCTCACGGATTGACAAGAGGGTCCTTTCGAGATCGTTCCTGGCTTCATGAAGCTGTGAGGAAATGGCTGTCAGCTCCGCCTGCAGATTCAAGTCAGCGGTGGATTCGGTGATCTCACGCGCCCTTTCGACAAGGACCTCAGCGTCGTTCAGACGCTCGAGACCGATGAGGACCCTCGCCTTCCTGCAGCAGAGATTCGCGATGGAGATCTCGTCATCGATCTCTTCGAAGGCTGCGAGACTGCGGTCCCACGAGTCAAGTACGTTGTCCATCTCGCCCAGCTTCTCGTAGATGACACCCAGATAGCGGAGAGATTCTGCCTCACCTTTCCTGTTCCCGATCTCCCTCCTGAGATCGGCCGACCTGCGGCAGTATTCGAGAGCTTCCCCGAGGGTTCCTATTTCTACATAGATCTGAGCAAGACTGATGTAACAGAGGTCGGCAGGGCGCGCATCCCTGTCATCCTCCAGTATTGCCATGGCCCTGGTATAACTGGAGATGGCAAGGGAGAAGTCGGAGTTCTGCCTGTAGATGTCACCTATATTCATGTAGCAGCTCGCGACGCTGCTCATGTCACCAGCCTTCTCCATCAGCTTCAGCGATTCCAGGTAGTGCTCGAGAGCGATGTCGGTGAAGCCCTGCTCCTGGTAGATGCTGCCCAGCTGGTCGTAGACGGAGGAGATGCCGGTCAGGTCCTCGAGCTTCTCGAAGACCTCGAGAGACTGCCTGAGGTGCTTGAGGGCATCGGTATAGCTGTTCCGGGACCAGCAGATCGAACCGAGGAGCTGCAGGCTCTCTGCCTGATACCTCTCTAGTTCGAGTTTCCGGGAGAGCTCGAGCGCCTCCTGTGAGTATGAAAAGGCGGAGTCCGTGTTGCCCGAGTGTTCCGCGCGTGCGAGCTCGATCAGGATATCGACGAGTTCCCTCGAGGGGGGTGAGGCTCTCAATTCATCAAGACGCTCCTTCATCCCTGTCAGTGCGTCTTCGTCGACCTCATCGTGTCCCGTTGTGCTCTCCCACGAATCCATCAGGCCGTGCTCTCTTCGAGTTCAGGTTCAATTATGTCTTCTAACTTGTAGTTGCAGTTCTCGAGAAGCAGACAGCAGGCATCCACGATGTCAGGATCGTAGAGCACTCCCCTGTTGAGTATCAGCTCCTTCAACGCCAGTTTCTCACCCAGTTTGGGCCTGTAAGGCCGGTCGGACGACATTGCCTCCACGACGTCTGCAACGCAGAGTATCCTGGCTTCGAGACAGATCTCATCACCCTTCAGGCCCTCGGGATATCCCGAACCGTCCAAGTGTTCGTGATGCTGCAGAACGATATCGGCGATAGGCCAGGGAAATTCGATACCCTGCAGGACCTGGTAGCTCACCTTCGGGTGAGCCTTGATCAGCTGCATCTCCAGGTCGTTCAGCTTGCCCGGCTTGCTGAGGAATTCCTGCGGGATCGAGATCTTCCCGATGTCGTGAACCACAGCGGAGAGGAAAACGGCCTGGGTCTGATCCTCGGAAAGGCCGATGTGTCTGGCGATGGCTCTCGCAAGCTTCGCGGTCCTCATCTGGTGCCCTGACGTGTACGGATCCCGCGTCTCGACGATCTTCGACATGGTGAAGATGGTTCCCCTGAAGCTCTTTTCGAGGTTGCGGAAGCTCTTCTGGAGCCGGTTATCCGCTTCCTTCCTCTCGGAGAAATCACGGTCGATGCAGTTGTATCCGATGATCTCGCCGTCGGTATCCCGGATGGCCACCATGTGTGAGTGGATCCAGCTCCAGGTTCCGTTTTTCCTCTCGAGCTGGTACTCGTGATTCGAGACCAGGGGTTTGCGTCTTCCGGAACCGAGGAATTCCAGCCTGTATTCGATATCTTCCGGATGGATGATCCTCATGAAGAGACCGGGAGCTTCGTCGAACTCCTCCCTGCAGTAACCGGTCACGTTGATGCAGGCAGAGTTCAGGTGCGACACCGAACCGTCGGAAGCCTGGAAGTAGACCATGTCCTCGACGTTGTTGAGGAATGAATGGAGATCGGCCTCCGCCCTGTACCTGGCTTGATCCGCTCTCCGCCTCTCGGCGATTTCCCGCTTGAGTCCCTCGTTTACCTCGAGAAGGTTGGATGTACGCAACTTGACGAGATCCTCGAGCTCGGTATTGCGGGTCCTGAGGATTTCGGCTTCCTGCTCCCTGCGCTCGGTCTCGAATAGAATCTGCATGCGGGCCAGTTTCTCACGCCTTGTCTCTTCGGCACGCTGTTCGGTAGCGCCGCTGAGCTCACGGGCGTATCTGATCGCGTTCTCCAGGTCCCCCTTCTTCTCGTAGAGGCTGGAGAGGTGCTCCAGTGTTTCGCTGTAGGGACAACTCGCACCGATGGACTCGGAGATGTTGAGAGACTTCTTCAGTACTTCCTCTGCACTGTCCAGTTCACCCATCCTGAGCCAGGCATCGCCCATATGGGTATAGGTGTCGCAGATTCCCATCATGTCACCCATCTGCACCCTGAGGTCGAGACTGCTCTGCAGGTACTCGATCGCCATGCCGCTCTTGTCCATGTCGAGGTATATCTTGCCTATGTTGCTGAGTGTGTGGGCAATTCCCTTACTGTCTTCCGTGTTCTCCCTGAGCTCGAGGCCCTTCTTTATACACTCGAGGGCTTCGTCGAGGTTGCCTTTCCTCCTGTGGAGCAGTCCAACGTTGGTGTAGTAATCGGCAATCTTGACCAGGTCCTCCTCTTCCTCGTGTATTGCGAGAGCCCTGTTGTAGTAATTCAGCGCTTCGTCGAATCTATCGACCCTGCTGTAGATGTTCGCGACGTTCACGTAGGAATGCGCGAGCGCCTTCCTGTCTCCGCACTCCTCCTTTATCCGGAGAGAGATGAGGAAGTGTTCGAGTGCCTGATCCATCGCTCCCTGTTCCAGGTAGACGACACCGATGTTGTTGTAAACGCCTGCGATGCCAGGCTTGTGGTCGATCCGCTCAAAAACCTCGAGGGAGCGCCTGTAGTCGGCGAGCGCCCTGGCATAGTCGCCGCGAGCCCAGTGAGACACGCCCAGCATCCGGAGGCTGACCCCCTTCTCGATGTCAAGGCCGAGCTCCTCCGCAAGCGGCAACGCTTCACTGGCGTACTGCTCTGTCTTTTCGGGATTGTTCCGGAATTCCAGCGAGGCGAGCCTGTTCAGGGACTCTACCAGCTCGTTACCGGCTGGAGCCTCCCTGAGCTCAACGATTCGAGCGAGCAATTCGCTGATTTCTCTTCCTGGCACCGGTCATTCCCCCCTGGAAACTGGTCGACCAACGCAGCATGCAGAAATACAACGAGTAATTCGAATACTACTGCAATTAACGATATACAGCACTTAAGCGATTAGCACAAGTTCTCGGTTATTAGTAATGTAATGGACTGATCAGCTCCAGCAGCTATTGACCGGAATCATCGAATAACGAAATGTGCAACCGTTTACCGTCATCCAGGAGGAAACCGGAATCCTGCGGGTATTGCCCTCTACGCAGAACTTGTGTATTGTCTTATTGTAGAGTAAGTTACACCGGGAACGGTAAAATATGTGAGGAGGAAGGATTATGACGTTGCTGGAAGTACGGGAGATGCTGCTCTGGTGTTCGATCCTTAATATGGGGCTTCTCATTCTGATAGGTCTGATGTTCCTCACAGCAGGGAAATGGATCTGCAGGATGCACGGGAAGATATGGGGGCTCCCCGAGGAGAAGGTCCGTATCTCTCTGTACAGGATTGCAGCGGGATACAAAATACTTATCTTCATGCTCAATATCGTCCCGTACGTAGCGTTACGGATAATCGCATAATCGATTCCCGGCTAACAGGAAAACAATCTCCCAGCCGGTAGCGAACCTCTCGATCCCTATCCTGTGGTCAGTTGATCTTCTCACCTGGTGTTCGAGGACGTAGCCCGGAGTGTCAACATGGACATTTTGCCATGGCCGGTTAATTCTTTGTCCTGTTCGAACGATCTACACTTCACGAGCCTGACAGGAGTTATCGGATGAGATGCATCGCTGTGATCCTGCTGCTTGCCGCTTCCACGGCCCTCACGCAGCCAGCGCGAGAAAGCCACAAGACAGAGCCCGTCGACGCAGCCCTCCTCCCCACCCCGCCATTCGAGAGGACATTCTCCGGAGAGACACTGGAGTACATCTCGCTTGAAGAGGTTTCCATGGATCTCAACGATGTGATCGACTACGAGTACTGGTTCATCGACCACTACTTCCCCGCTCAGACATTCCACAACGGCGGGGTGAACGAGTCGATCAGAGGCGACTACCCGCCGCTGGGAATCGACCTGATCATCGATTCGGGCAGGGAGGATCTCTACATCCACACCCTCATCTACGGCACTCAGACTATGCTGATGCTCTACGGAGTACCGCCGAACAGGTTCGACGTCGTTCTCTACCCCCGGGTGCTAGTTTCCAGGGACTATTCCACCCGTGAGCTGAACTGGGCTCTCGACTTCACCGAATTCGCGCTCGGACCTGACAACATCGTCGACGAAAGCGTCCTCTTCATGGCTCTCCGATGGGCAGAGGAGGTCAATGGTATTCTCTATGTCTCCCACGCCCACAGGACGTACTCCGAGAGCTCGGGAGGGATCAACGCCTTCGTGACGGCCATCGACCTCGATGACGGCAGCATCCTCTGGAGGAGCCAGCCCCTGGTCTCCAACAGCCAGAACTTCATCATTGCAGGCGACACTATTATCACCGGCTACGGCTTCACGGACGAGCCGGACTACGTCTACCTGCTGGACAGGCTGACGGGAGAGGTGTACGAATCGTATCCCGTGCGCACCTCCCCTGACTACTTCGCGCTCGAGGGCAGCAGGCTCTACGTCAGGTGTTACGACGCCGACTACATCTTCGATGTACAGAGAACAGCGAGGTGATTCCAATGAGGTTCATGATACTCTCTATTCTGATCCTTGTAGCAGTGTCAATCGCCGACTACTTCCCCATCAGGTTCGAGGAAGGCTACACCTTTACCGCCGTGGCAACCGGGCTCTACGAAGCACCTGACCATTCCTCAACCGTCCTGATCGAGATCCCCTGCGGAGAGCTCCTTGAAATACCGGGATTTTCAGGTAAGACCTTCAAGGCGGATTCATGCGAATGGGGATGGTACGAGGCCGTCTACAGGCTCGGAAACGGTGAGTACACAGGCTACGTCCAGGACAGGGACCTGGCCTTTTCTCATCTCTCACTGGGCACCGGCGAGATCGATACGATCTTCGTCTACAGGCTTACAGGATTCAACCCTGAAGACAACGCATTCGACGGAGAGGTTTCGGTGATAACGGGCGGTGAGGTTCTCGACAGGCTGGACTACCGGCCCTGCTGGACCCCCTGGGGCAGGATATTCGACTACGACCTCTACTCTTATCTAGCCGACCCCACAGGCTTCTCGGATGTGAGAAATCTCATACGGATTTCCTTCTACGTCGATGTATGCGGTTACCTGTGCCGTGACGATCTGTTGGCGTGGACCGAAGATGGAAGGCTGATACCTGGACCGCAGTCCGAGTCAGTATCCGAAGCAGGGCTTTTTCACCACTGGACGGAAGTCACCTTCCCTTCGGACACGGGCGGGGTCGCTGAACAGGTTATGTACCACTCCTTCGGTGAAGTGTACAACGAGGAATCGGACACGTGGGAGCAGGTCGTTGACGAACTGACTGTATACGTCTGGACGGGTGACGGATTCGAGGAACATCAGGCTGAATAGCCTTTGGTGTCTGGTTGTCTACTCCTCGCCGCTCCAGCAGTAGGTGCAGAGCCTTTCACGAGACAGACCAATCGCCTCCACCAGGTCGTCGAGCCTCTGGTAGCGCAGGGATGTGAGGTTCAGCCGCAGACGGATCCGCTCCACCATCCTTGCGAAATGAGCGGAATCGGGGTCGGCGTACTCAGGCAAGACCTCATCAGCATTGCCTTCGATCTCATGTATGGCCCTCCTGCCGGCCAGATCGAGAACTGAACGGGAACGTGAGAAGTTCAGGAACTTGCAACCATATATCAGGGGCGGACATGCGGGCCTCATGTGGACCTCGCTGGCACCTGCGTCATAGAGCCTCCTGATTGTGTCCTGCAGCTGGGTGCCCCTGACGATGGAGTCCTCGCAGAAGAGGAGTCTCTTCTTATCTATCAGCTCCCGGATGGGTATCAGCTTCATTCGCGCTACCAGGTCACGCTGCCTCTGGTCCTGCGGCATGAAGCTGCGGGGCCAGGTCGGGGTGTACTTCACGAAGGGGCGCCGGTAGGGTATTCCTGCTTCGGTAGCGTAACCGATGGCACGAGCCGTGCCCGAGTCGGGGATACCGGCGACTACGTCGATTTCGACGTCATCCCTCCTGGCAAGGCATGCACCGCACCTGTTCCTCGCATCCTCGACGTTGATGCCCTCGTAGTTCGATGCCGGGTAACCGTAGTAGACCCAGAGGAAGGAACAGATCTGGCACCTGCTGTTTGGCGGTTTCTTCTGCTCATACCCATTCTGGGTAATCAGGACTATCTCCCCCGGGCCGAGGTCATACCTGTGCTCGTAATCCAGGTTTGGAAGGGCACATGTCTCGAGAGTCGCTACCCAGGCAGAATCCTTCTCCCCAAGCGAGATCGGTGTCCTGCCCAGCCTGTCACGTGCTGCATAGATCCCATCGTCGGTCAGAAGCAATATCGAACATGAACCCTCTATAATCTCCTGGGCTTTTTCGAGACCTGCAGTGAAAGAATCTTCCTGGTTTATCAGCATCGCCACGACTTCGGTAGGATTAACCCCCCCCCAGCTCATCTCGGAAAAGTGGCCCGCCTTGGAGCTGAATACTCGCTCGACGATGTTCGAGAGGTTCTGCACAACACCCACCGTTACGATCGCGTACTTGCCCAGGTGCGAGCCTATGATCAGGGGCTGGTCCTCGTAGTCGCTTATCACGCCTATCCCGGTGTTCCCGCTCATCTTCCCGATGTCATCCTCGAACTTGGACCTGAACTGGGTGTTCGTGATGTCGTGTATGAACCGGGTTATGCCGTCTTGGCCACGTGTGGCGAGACCGCCGCGCATGGTTCCGAGGTGTGAATGGTAATCGGTTCCGTAAAAGAGATCCTCAACACACTGTTCATCGGAGACAACACCGAAGAAGCCGCCCATCTTCTTCCCCTCCTGTGGTTGTGTGAATACAGGCAAGCGGAATGATACATCAGTCCTTATGACAGGTCGACACCACGGGGAGGATCAGGAGCCCGGTCTGCGCCTTACAGAATTCAGCAGTTCGTTGGTGGAGAAGAGATTCTGGATCTTCTCGCAGACAGGGATAACTCCACACTACACCGGTTCTCGATTACCCCGGCGGAAGCTCCCGTTTGACAACACGATGCACTCTTCATTCATTCAATACCAGCCAACCCCAACCGAAGGGAGGTGCGCCATGAAGAGAGAATCGGGCGTAGCAAGGGAGGTGTCGGCCTAGAACCGGCCCTCTGTAACCACGGCCCCAACAGAGGAGGTGCACTATGGCAATGAACGAAAGCAGAAGCGGGGAGAGTCGGGTCTGACCGACCCTTCCCCATGGACGGGGCCGGGGCTTTCTGCTCTGGCCCTCATACTTATCGCAAGCCTTTTATAAGCTGTAAAAAACCGGCTGCCCGGGCGAGCCCCTTCGGACCGGTTGTTACCCCGAACCGACCTTGTTATATGTCGTTTGAATACAATTGAACCACACCTGACAGGGGTGTCATGGCGAGAAAGAAAGATACCGGCGAACGGTCTGAGCCGGACTCCACTGAACTGCAGCACAGGATAGTCGACCTGGAGGAAGAGCTTCGCATGAAGACGGAAGCGGCTACATCCCACCGCTTCTGCGAGAGTATAATCGAGTCCATACGCGAGCCGATCCTCGTCCTCGATTCCAGGCAGAGTTGCGTATTCGCAAATCACAGCTTCTGCGACATGTTCGACCTCTCCCCGGAAAAGATCTCCGGCCAGTCCTTCTTCGCCATTTTCGGCGGCATCCTGGACATCCCCTGTCTCAGAAAACGCCTTACCGGCAAGAAACAACCTGCCGCAGACGGCCATTGCGAGGCGGAACTCGACTTCAGCCACTCCGACAAGCGGACAATGCTCATCACTACTCAGAATCTGGAACAGGACGAGTCCGACGAGAAGCTGGTTCTGGTTACGTTTGAAGACCTCACTGCCAGACGCGAAGCCGAGAGAATCCATCTCGAGAGTGAACAGAAGTACCGCACACTCTTCGAATCATCCGGCGACGCAATAATGATGCTCTCCCCTCCCGACTGGCTATTCACCGCAGGTAATCCCGAGACCGTCAAGATGTTCAGGTGCACGGACGAAGCCGATTTCGCGTCGATGGGCCCCTGGGTCCTCTCCCCCGAGATCCAGCCCGACGGTACGCCCTCCGCGGTCAAGGCGAAGAAGATGATTGAAATGGCTATGGAATCGGGGAAGAACTTCTTCGAGTGGACGCACAGGAGAAAGGACGGCGAGAACTTTCCTGCCACAGTGCTGCTGAGCAGGATACAGCTCAAGGGGAAGACCCTTCTCCAGGCAACCGTCCGCGACATCACCGAGCGCAAGGCTGCGGAAGAGGAGCTCAGGAAGCACCGCCACAACCTGGAGGACCTGATCAGGGAGCGCTCCAACGAGCTGATGGAGAGCGAGGAGAAGTACAGGACGCTGGTCGAGCAGAGCCATGACGGCATCTATATCTATTCGAGCGACAGGTTCGACTTCATCAACAGCAGCATCTGCAACCTCCTGGGCTACAGCAGGGAAGATCTCTACAACATGGACTTCCTCGAGCTCATACACCCCGAAGACCACGAGAGGATCTCCGACTACAGGCACCGCAGACTCGCGGGAAGGGATACACCATCCTTCTACCAGGCCAGGATTATCACCAGGGGCGGCGAGGTGCTCGACATGGAGTTCTCCGTGAGCGTGATATCCTACAAGGGGAAGCCTGCCGTCCTGGGTGTCTGCAGGGACATCTCCGACCTGAAGAAACTGGAAGAGGAGCGTTCAAAGGTCCAGAAGCTCGAGTCCCTGGGTATCCTTGCAGGGGGCATAGCACACGACTTCAACAACTTCCTCACCGGGATAATGGGCAATATATCCCTTGCCAGGATGATGGTAGATCCCGGCAGTAACATCGACAGAATCCTGAGCAACTCCGAGAGTGCAGCAGGCAAGGCATCGGGGCTCACGCACCAGCTCCTGACCTTCTCCCGCGGCGGGGAACCGGTGAAGTCCCACATCCTAATCTCGAACCTGATTCGCGAATCCTGCAACTTCGTGCTCAGCGGGTCCAACGTCACCGCCGACTGCAATATCCCCGACGACCTCTGGCCGGTGATCGCCGACCAGGGTCAGATCAGCCAGGTGATCCACAACATCATCCTCAACGCGGTCCAGGCGATGCCCGACGGAGGACTGATCAGCATCATTGCCGAAAACGCTCCGCTGGACTCATCCAGCAGCGTACCCCTCCCCCCGGGCCGCTACGTGGCGGTGGAGTTCTCAGACGAGGGTGTCGGAATACCTCTCGAGATAATGCCGAGGATCTTCGATCCTTTCTTCTCCTCGAAGGAGAAGGGGAGTGGTCTGGGACTTGCAACCGCCTACTCGATTCTCAAGAAGCATGAGGGATACATCACGGCCAGCAGCGAGGAAGGAAGTGGCAGCACTTTCCAGATATTCATCCCCGCAGCAATGGAGGTCGTAAGCGTCGAAGCGGACGAAGAACTCCTCAGGACCGTCTGCGAGGGCCGGATACTGATCATGGACGACAAGGAGATGATCAGGGACATCTCGACGGCCATGCTCGAACGGCTAGGGTACTCTGTCGAATGCGCCGTGGGCGGCAGGGAGGTACTCGACCTCTACAGGATAGCGATAGAGGAGGACAGACCTTTCGACGTGGTGATACTCGACCTCACCATCCCCGGCGGAATGGGCGGACGCGAAACCATGAAGAACCTCCTGGACATCGACCCCGACGTAATCGCGGTGGTTTCGAGCGGCTACTCGACAGACCCGGTGATGGCCGAATACAAGAGCTACGGCTTCAGCGGCGTGATGGCCAAGCCCTATTCCTTCGTAACGATAGCCTCTACTATCCAGCAGATGATCGAACTCCGAAAAAAGAACGGGTAGCTGCAGAGCCCGGGACAACTCTCAGGAGAGTATCGACAGGAGTTCGTCACCGGAGATCGGGGTCCTGTTTGAAGCAAACGTTCATGTTCACCGACATCGAGGGTTCCAGCCGTCTCTGGGCTAATGACCCCGACCGTATGTCGGAATTCCTCTCCCTGCATGACCGTATCCTTTCGGACATTATCACATCCCACCACGGACGAATAGTGAAGCACACCGGCGACGGTGTCTTCGCCGTCTTCGAAAACCCGTCGGATGCAGCTTCGAGCGCACTCGAGATACAGCTCGTAACAGGTTCGAACGAAATCCTCGAGGGAAGGATCAGGCTCCGGATCGGCATTCACAAGGGCTTTGCCAGGGAAAGGGATGGCGACCTCTTCGGACCAGACATCAACCTCACGGCGAGGGTGATGGCAGCGGCACTGGGCGGGCAGATCCTGCTTACCGCCGACGCTGCAGCCCCTGTGCCACCCGAAGGAGCTTCACACAAGAATCTCGGGCTCCACAACCTGAAAGACATCGCTGAACCCCGGAGGCTCTTCCTGCTCGCGCACCCGGGCCTGGTCGAGCGATATTCACTCATTCCGAAGACCCTGACGGTGCCCAACAACCTGCCGGCGGAACAGACACCCTTCGTGGGAAGAGAAGCCGAGATGATACGGATATCCGCCCTCATCGGGCAGGAGGACTGCAGGCTCCTCACGCTCCTCGGTCCTGGAGGGTCAGGTAAAACAAGGCTCTCAATCAGGACAGCAACGGAGATCGGGCACAGGTTCCGCGACGGTGTCTTCTTCGTTCCGCTCGCAGAGATCACCGAATCCGACGATATAGCGCCTCGGATAGCATATTCGATCGGTTTCTCTACGGAAGACGGCGGCGACCTCGAGAAAGCCCTCCAGGAACATCTCAAAGACCGGGAAATGCTCCTGGTCCTGGACAACTTCGAGCAGCTGACATCGGGAGCGTCCATACTGGCTGGTTTCCTGGAGAGCTCTCAGGACCTCAGGATACTCGTCACTTCACGAGAAAGGCTGAGGCTCCGGGCAGAATGGGTATTCGAGGTGCCCGGGATGGAAATCCCCCCCGATGGCACCCACGCGGAAGGTTTCGACAGTGTGGAGCTCTTCCTCAAGACGGCGCAGCGGGGCGGAGGTTCCCCTCACGGAGAAAAGGACTACCCCGTGATAACCCGCATCTGCAGGCTGCTCGAGGGCAGCCCCCTCGCGATCGAGCTGGCTGCTTCCTGGTGCGGGATGCTCCCTGTAGAGGAGATCGAGGAGCAGGTCAGGGACCCTGCCTCGCTGGAATCTCTCATGCGTGACCATCCCGAAAGGCACAGCAGCCTGGAAGCAGTGTTCAGGTTCTCATGGAACCTCCTCGACGATGACCACAGGAAAGCCCTCTGTAGCCTCACGGTCTTCAGGGGCGGTTTCGACAGGAAGGCAGCAAGTGAAGTATGCGGAATCGGTCTCGCGGCGCTCATAGCGCTACGTGACCGCTCCCTGATATGGCAGATCGAGAAGGGCTTCTTTGGTATCCACGGCTCCATAAGGTACTTCGCCTCGGAACTCTCCGGGGATGTGCTCGACGACCCGGAAGCCATCAGGCGCTCCCACGCGGAGTACTACCTGGAGCTCATTGCAGCGAGTGAGGAGGACCTGGTCCACGGAGACAGGTCCAGTGCGATCCACAGCCTCGAGCGGGACCTGGACAATATCAGGGCGGCATGGAGCCACGCTGTATCAAATAGAAGAGCCGGTCTGATGCTTGGATCACTGAAGGGTGTAAGCACAATACTCGGTGTAAAGGGACAGTTCAGGGAGCTGGAGAGGCTGCTCAACAGGGCCATCGAAGCCCTGGAAGGCACTGAAGGGAATGACCTGGTAATGGCGAACCTCCTGGCAGAGCTCGGCTGGGCAGGCTCCCACATCCATTCCCTGGAAATATGTGAACCTCCGCTGTTGAGAAGTATCGAGCTCTACCGAAACGTCGGCGATCCGAAGGGCCTCCTCGACGGTCTCAACACCTACGCGAACCTCCTCAACGTACATGCGGAGGATACCCGCGCAGAGCCCCTCTACAGGGAAAGTCTCGAGCTGAGCAAAAAAATCGGGAACCTCCACGGAACGGCAGCAGTTCTCAGCAACCTGGGAACCCTCGCGGAACGGCAAGGTGACCTCGATGCCGCAAGGGACATGTACCGCGAATCCATCGATATCTGCAGAAAAACAGGCAACCGGCACGGTCTCTCTATCGGTCTCACCAATCTCTCCATCATTCTCAGGGAGAAGGGCGACCTCGACGGATCGCTGAGCATGCTTACCGAAGCCCTGACCATCGAGGAGGAGATCGGGGATGACCTCTATATCTCCATCATCAACACACACAGGATGGAACTCCTGTTCATACTTGGCAGACTGGACGAAGCAAGGCAGCTGTGCATTGGAAGCATTGTGTGTTTCGAAACCCAGGGACACATCTGGATGCTTGTCAGGGGGAAATTCCTGCTTGCTCTTATAGAGCTCGAGGAGGGTAACATCGATTCGGGCGCCGAGAGGCTCCTCGAAGCCATGGATATATACAGCACGCATATGCGGCAGGTTTGCATGGAAGAGTTAATTGCTGTATCGGCGATCTGTCTCTCGCTTCGCGGACAACACAAAAAGGCGTGTTCTGCTGCTGCTGCCGCCTTCGCCGATGATAACATCCTGCCCGGTTACATGCAGGCAAGGCTCGAAGGCGTAATCGAACGAGCTAGAGAGGCACTGACTCCTGATGCTTTCCGCGAATGCACAGCGACCGCCCGCTCACTGGACAAGGAAAGCGCATTAAGCATGGTCAGGAAAGCCCTGATGGGCTAGAAACGGCATTGCCAGACACACATCGTTGACCTCCCCCCCTCCCCGGGGGTAAGAGGGCTCTGTCGGATTTCCTCCCCTGAACTGAAAGGAGCTGAAATGGACGAAAAAGGATTTTTCGCATCCCTGTTCGATTTTTCGTTCGAGAACTTCGTTTTCCCAAGGATTATCAGGATCATCTACGGAATCGTTGTCGTATTCGCCTGCATCGCTTATGTGGGCGGTGTCGTCTACGCCTTCCAGATGGGATCGGCACAGGGCATCGGTGCTATCATCCTCGGACCGATAGTGATAATACTCTACCTGATAATGATCCGCGCCTGGATGGAAGTTGCGATAGTAATGTTCAGGATCTATGAGAACACGAATGTAATAGCCAGAAAGTAGAAAACTCACAGCTCCGGGTACGTCAGTACTGAGCCATCTTGTTGAGCTTCCTCGCTTTTGTCTCGAAGATCCTGAATACACCCAGGCCCAGCAGCAGGTAAACCAGGCTATTCGCAAGCACGAACAGGTACCACCACAGTGAAAACGTCGTACCGTGAACAACGGATGAATTGATGGTGTGCGCACCGGCAATGAAGGGAAGAAACGACAGGCTGTTCAGCGGATAGACAGGCAGCAGCATTAGTCCTATCAGCCCGAAGGAGAGTATGCTGTTTACTGCTCCGGTTCTCTTGTGTATGAGGCCGATGCCGCCCAGCATGAAACCGATCCCGGTGAGCGAGAGAAGCGAGATGAAGAGGACCGCGTAGAAATAGACGAGGTTCACGGAAAGCCATCTCCCGGTCGTGAGCATCGTCAGATAGAGCATGATGGTCATGAAGACGAAGTTGAAGATGGTGCTGCTTACAGCTTTGCCGAAGAATATCAGATCCGCTCCGAGTGGAGAGAGATAGAGCTGTTCGAGCGTTCCCCTCTGCGATTCAGAGAGAACGACCCCCCCGGTTCCCTGGAGGGCGAGCATGGCGCTCACCCAGAGGACGTAGCCTATCACCATGGAATCGAGAGAGCTGGCCTGTACACTCGCCCCGGCTATGGCCTTCACGCCCCAGAACATCCCGAGGAACAGCAGGTACATCACCACGAGCATTGCTCCGGTGTTGAACAGGTATCTCTTGAGCTCCCACACGAACATCCTGGCCTCGGCGACGAAGAGATTACAGATCTTCATCCGGTCTGTCCTCTCTGATAACGGTCAGGAAAATGTCTTCCAGATCGCTCTCCTTTGTCCTGAAATTACGAAGCACTGTGCCCTCTGACCGCAGGACCTCTACCAGATCGTAGACAAGCATGGCATTCTCCAGCTGAATGTGGAGCCTGGTGTTTTCCCCGCACTCCTCCCACTCCAGCTGTCCGATCTCACCGATCTTCTGTTCCTGCAGAGCACTGAGCTTTCCCTCTATTTCCAGCTCGTAGACCTTCTGAGAGAATTTGTCCTTCAGGCTGTCGACTGTCTCGTGGGACACGATCTTCCCATCCTTGATAATGAGCACTCTGTCGCAGATTGACTCAATGAAATCCATGTTGTGAGATGTGACGAGGATGGTTTTTCCTTCCTCCCTGACCGATGATCGAAGCCAGCCCCTGATGGCCAGGGAGATCTCCACATCGAGGCCCAGAGTAGGCTCATCGAGGAGAAGGAGACCTGGATCGTGCACGAAAGCGCAGGCAAGGGCGACTTTCTGCTTCATGCCCTTCGAGAACTGCCGAACCTCCTTGCTTCGAACGTCCTCGAGTTCGAGCCCTGAAAGAAGAACCTCCATCCTCTCGGCGATATCCCGCTTTGAGAAGCCCTTTATCCCGGCGAAGTAGACAAGGTTCTCCTCGGCGGACAGGTGCCAGTAGATGTTTCGTGCGCCCTCCAGAACGGCGCCCACGTCACTGAGGATCTTCTTGCGGTCCTTCCTGATATCCATGCCGTTCACCAGCACGGAGCCGCTGTCGAAGTAGATCAGCCCCAGTATGGACTTGAGTGTTGTGGTCTTTCCGGAGCCGTTCGGACCCAGGATACCAAGTATTTCCCCCCTGAAGGCATCGAATGAAATGCCGTCTACCGCAACAACATCAACGTACCTCTTGTAGAGGTTCTCAACTGAAATGATCTTATCGCTCATTCGTTCTCCGGCATTCGATGCATGTTAATCCAGTTGCGAAGTCAGGAGCACCCGGCCCTTATCACCTTCAGCCGTTCGAGGAGCACTGCAATGTGCCCGCACCTGACCATCATCGGCAGGTAACCCTCGCAGAACCGCTCTTTGCGCACGTGTGTGGTCAGGAGCATCCTGATGGTCTGGAGGTCGGCACTCATGAGAAGCTCAGACTCCTCCAGCAGCTGATCCGCCTTCTCCTGCCACGAGCCCCAATCAAAGGGGTATATGAAGCCGTTGTCGTATACGGCCTGATGGAACTTCCGCAGTTCGATGCTCCACACGGAGGAGCTCATCACACCCGATTCCGTCTTTTCGAACGCTGCGGGTTCGAAGTCGGGGTCTCTGAAGATGGGAAGGAACTCGAGCAGAGCGTCTATCTGGCCAGGGCCGGGAACGTAGTCTGGTGCCGAGAACCCCCTCCCGTGGCTCATTTTCGTCCCTCCGGCTCCCCTTCGGACCAGTTGGACGGTATGCGGGGATTCAGCCCCTCCGCCTCGAGAGCGTCCCTGAAGTCATCGAAATCCTCGATGGCCCCCCTTGTAAAACCAAACTCCTCGACCAGCCCGAGAGCCTCCGCATAGGCTTCCAGTGCCGCTTCAGGCATCCTCGAGTCCAGTCGTATAAGCCCGATGGCACTCCATGCATGACATGCAGTGCCCATGTCGGAGATAGCGGTAGCGATCTGCAGCGCTGTCTCGGCGCACTCCATCGCTCTGTCGTCAGATCCGGCCATGTGGTTGAGGTTTGCAAGGTTTGCGAGGGAAATCGCCTCGGCGCGCTGGTTGTCGCACTCCTGAGCGATCTCGACAGCGGTGGTGTACCTGTCGATCGCCGTCTCGAAATCCCCCCTTCTCTTCGAAATAATCCCGAGGTTGCCCAG
>SDBS01001878.1_pt1 | contig 21184 bp, 18 predicted proteins | sample 2277091 | NCBI WGS metagenome assembly SDBS01 (sample SAMN10404972, study PRJNA504765) | marine sediment metagenome | isolation source: marine sediment core GS10_PC15, 163 cmbsf | place: Arctic Ocean: Southern Knipovich Ridge | collected 2010 | reverse complement strand
TAATTAGATATATTATGAAGAACTTTGTTCTGACCATCCTGGCTGTATCAGCCCTGCTGATTGGCAGTTGTACAAGTGGAAGGCTAAGCGTTGAATCGCCTGATGGCGAGATCATTGTAAACATTACGACGGGCTCCCGGGAGGAAACCGGTAATGATGCCGGGACCCTGGGATACAGTGTGGAATACAAGGAACTTGAGTTAATTGGAAATGCTGAATTGGGACTTGAATTCAGGGATCTGCCAGCCCTGGGACCGGGCATGAAGGTCACGGGGACTGAAACCAGCCAGGTGAATGAAAGCTGGGAACGGGTCTGGGGCAAGAATAAAAAGGTCATTAACAGCTACAATGAGCTGATCGTTCAGCTGGTCAATGAGACAGATGAGATAAAGCTGAACCTGGTGCTGCGTGTTTATAATGACGGGGTAGCCATTCGATATCATATACCGGAACAGGAAAACATCGGCGAGTTTGAGCTGACAGCCGACAAGACCACCTTCAAGTTTAACGGGAATCACAGGGTATGGGCTGCACAGTACGGTCCCTTTCGGTCTCACCAGGAAAAAGAATTCAGGGAAGTAATGCTGGATGATCCAATCCTGGAAGAAAGGAGCGGACTGCCCTTGCTGATGGAGATCGGGGAAAAAGCATGGGTGGCAATTACAGAGGCAAATTTAACAGATTGGGCAGGTATGTACTTACGGGGGACCGGCAATTATACCCTTGAAACTGTGCTGGCTCCCTGGCCTGATGACCATACACTGCTCGTAAAGAGCCAGGCTCCACGCAGCAGTCCCTGGCGCCTTATCATGATAGGGGATTCCCCGGGGGATTTTATTGAATCAGATATCCTTGCCAACCTGAATGAACCAAACGCCCTGGAGGATGTGAGCTGGATAAAGCCGGGTAAGTCATCGTGGGACTGGTGGTGGTGCAACAGGTATGGCCCGGATGTGGATTTTCAACTGGGATCCAATACCGAAACAATGAAGCATTTCATTGACCTTTCGGCAGAAATGGGGTGGCAGTATCAGCTGGTGGACTGGATGTGGTACGGACCGGCATTTCTTCCTACAGAAGAAGACGGGAACAATCCCCATCCCACCAGTGATATTACGACAATGGAGCCTGAAATAGACATTCCTGAACTGGTACGGTATGGTGCTGAGAGAGGCGTGAAGATCCTGTTGTGGCTGGAGTGGAACCATGCGGACAGACAGATGGAGGAGGCCTTTGCCCTGTATGAAAAATGGGGTGTTGCCGGTGTCAAGGTAGATTTTATGGCAAGGGATGACCAGTATGTTGTGAATTTTTACCACCGACTGGTGAAAGTGGCTGCTGAACATCATCTGGTGGTTGATTTTCATGGGGCTTACAAGCCTACAGGAGTCAGCCGCACATACCCTAACCTGATGACCAGGGAAGGGGTTATGGGTAATGAATATGTTAAATGGAGCAACAGGATCACACCGGAGCATAAGGTTACTATCCCGTTTACCCGCGGGATGCTGGGAGAGATGGATTTCACCCCGGGGGCTTTTGTGAATGTTACACCTGACAGGTTCAAGGTTGAGGCCGGGGCCCCTTCACCCATGACCATGGGTACCAGGTGCAACGAGCTGGCCATGATGGTGGTATATGAGAGTCCCCTGCAGGTCATGTGCGATGCTCCGTATAATTACCGTAGCAGTCCCGCAGGCACTGATTTCCTGAAAATCGTTCCGACGACATGGGATGATACAAGGGTGCTGAATGCCAGTGTCGGCGACTATATTACCACGGCCAGAAGATCCGGGGATGAATGGTATATCGGGACCATGACGGATGAGGAAGGAAGGACCCTTTCCATACCGCTGGATTTCCTTGGCGAGGGGTCATTTGAGGCAACTATTTGGAAGGATGCTACAGATGCAGATGTGAATCCCACCAGACTGGAAAAAGAAGTTATTCCTGTAGACCAGGATACCGTCCTGGAGGCTGTTATGTCTCCCGGTGGTGGTCATGTGGTACATATTACCTTCCGGTAATCTCCTTTACCAGGTTGAAGAATGCCTTTTTCCTTGCAGAACTGATCTGCCAGTCCACCGGCACACTCTGGTAACCTTCATTGAACTCCTCTCCATCCCTGCGGAAATCAAAGAATCCCCAGGAGGCGTAAGCCTGGACAGCTGCCACCATGTTGTTCATGGACTGGTCAAAATCATAATGGTCATCCTCATTGAACAGGATGGGTTTGGTCGTATACGCAGACAAGGCCTTGACCTGCTGAACCATTTCTGTGATCCTTTCTGGTTCAGTCACTCCATTGCCATGGATCAAAACAAAATCAGAGGCTTCCACAACTTCAGGTGAGGGTATGGCTCCACCTCCGTAACTGGTTCCGGTCAGGAAGCTGTAACCGTCCTTCTCTTTTGCCCTGACATAGGATATCAGTGCATGTACATGCGGATCAGTCAATATCTCATGGTCCCAGCGGCTAATATTGCATTCATTGTTAACTTCAATAAGGATATTCCTGTAGCCGCTTTCAAACAGCCAGTCCATCGTATAATCAATGGCCGCATAGATGGCATCATCCCCTTCCAGGTACTGGTCCTGCCCGAAATAGAAGATCCCAAGTATGGGTACAATTCCCAGTTCATCGGCCTTTTTCAGGATTCGTGAAAGTCTTTCAAAATAGGCCTCCCGTGGTGCTCCCTGTGCATCGAAGGCAGAGTTCTGCCAGCCCTCGTTACCATAGCCCATGGGACTTCCCCCCTGCAGGTTTACGGTAAATGAGAGCAATCCGTGGCCATACCAGTCATCCATGGCTGCAACGAATTCATCTGTATTGCGGTCAGGATCCCATTCCCCGGTATCAGGATATTTCCATTTTACAGCTGTTTCAGGATTTTCGTCATCAAAGAGTCCCTGGACCATCCTTGAATTCATGAGGAGTCCTTCTACAGGAAAACCCTGCCAGGATCTGCCTTCATAAGTTGGTTTACCGTTGATAAAAAATTGATCTCCCTGGATCTCAACGATTGTTTTCTTCTTATTGCTGATCCCTTCCTTGCAGGATATGACAGCCAGGAGGAGAATGACTGGTAATAATGCTTTTTTCATCATTTGTTAGGTTTTGGTATATGCTTGGGGTGTTAAATTATCAATTCTTTGTGTAAATTAGTAAAAACAAAATACCATGAAATACAGATTACTTGGAAAAACAGGCTTTGAGGTTTCCTGGATCTCACTCGGAACCTGGCAGGTTGGTGGCAAATGGGGATCGGACTTTGATCACGGCAATGCAGATCGTATACTGAACCTGGCCGTGGACAAGGGCATTAACTTCATCGATACGGCTGATTTATACGGGAACAGGGAAAGTGAAAAAGCCATCGGCAGGTTGCTGAAGAGCCGGTCTGAAGAAATCTATGTCGCGACCAAGTGTGGCAGGCGGACCGCTAAGCCCACAGATAATGGCTTTACTCCCGAGGGGATCAGGCAGTTTGTGGAAGACAGCCTGAAAAACATGCAACTTGATACGCTTGACCTGATCCAGTTGCATTGTCCGCCAACGGAAGTTTATTACCATCCCGAAATTTTTGAATTGTTTGATCGCCTTAAAGAGGAGGGAAAGATCCGGCACCTCGGTGTCAGTGTGGAAAAAGTGGAAGAAGGGTTGAAAGCAATTGAATATGATAATGTCACCACCGTGCAGATCATCTTCAATATGTTCCGCCAGCGTCCGGCGGACAGGTTTTTTAGGTTGGCCCGTAAGAAAAATGTAGGCATTATTGTGAGGGTCCCTCTTGCCAGCGGATTGTTATCGGGGAAGTTCAGAAAAGACACGAAGTTTGAAAAAATGGATCACCGGCATTTCAACCGCAACGGGGTCATGTTCGATAAGGGGGAAACTTTTGCAGGGATCCCGTATGATGTGGGACTCAAAGCTGTAGGCAGGCTGAAAAAGGCATTCCCGGGAGTGAAAAACCTGGCTCCACAGGCCCTGCGGTGGATACTCATGCATGAAGAGGTAAGCTGTGTGATACCCGGGGCATCACGGCCGGACCAGGTGACATCCAACCTGCTTGCGGATGATATCCACGATCTGACAGAATATGAATCTTACGAGGTGGATGAGATCTACCGGGAAGACATCAAATCAATGGTACATCATCTCTGGTAGTCCACTGGATATTTACAATTCTCAAACATCCTCAGGTTCTATTGATACCTTATTGATAAAATCTACTTGAATTTCGTCTAAAAAACGTTGATATTTCCCCGGCTGATATTTATCAGGTAAGAATCTGATCCAAGCATTTTTAAATCTTGAATACCTATCATGTTTTCTGTTTCTGCAGTTGATTGATCCCACTTATTATTAAACTGTTTTAAAAAGACACTTTGTAAATTTCTGGTTAATACAATTGCCATTCCAAGACAGTATTCGGAAATGGCTGCTTTTGATGCGGTCGGAGGCTTTTTGATTTTATAGCCAGGGGCAAACTTTTATTATTCAGGAACTCTAACCCCTAAGTGATTAGATAATTTTGATATTTAGTCCATATGACTTCTGAACTGTCGTTTATCATGATCAAGTACATCCTGGGTAAGTTCATATTGAAACTGAGTGTACTGAAAGTCTAAAGATATCTCAGAGAATTCTGTCGATGGTTCAAAAAAAGGCATAGGATCTAAATAAATTATTGAGCAGTTATTGCATCGCCCTATGTGTCAGCCATCTACATCAGACAGTTTACTGAAATCATCGGCGCCACAGGCATTACAAGATATCCATTCAGATTTGACCATTTCACTACTCCTTCAAAAGTTAAAAACATCACATACAAACAGTTTATGTATTCATACCTGTTTTGTTGGGCATCAAATACGAGAATCCTTGATTTAGGCCCACTTTAAGCAAGTATAAGCATCTTCTAATAAATGGTTTAAGATCTTTTAAGTCAAATATAGCAAATACATGTTTGTTAAAATAGGGACGGAGATATTGTTTGATGGAATATCTCTCCTGTCTAAGATATTTAATGCTGTACCCTATATCTCTGGCAATATCGATCCAGTATATTCCCGTTTTAAAATTATGTACTGTTGGCGGCTCATTCTCGACCAGATGGCGGTAGTGAAGCCATGGGAAATTGATGCCGCACCGTACAGCAAGAAGTGTAGATAGATTATGCCGGCCATTGACTTCAATGAGTTTGTACACACCATCCCGTGCATCTTTCTTGAATTCTGTACATGCATAACCATAGAAACCGATTACCTGCAGGATCTTTCGGCCTGGTTCGATGACCTCAGGAATTGATTTGCTGAGGGCGACTCGTGGTGATCCCCACCATGGCGGACCATTTCTGAAATGTTCTGATGTGAACTCGACTAGGGGTTTGCCTGCATCGAAATAAGCGTTATAGTTAACAACAGCTGTATCATCGCCAGGGATAATTTCCTGTAGCATGACCTCTAGACCGGCCGCTTCAGCTTGTTGGTAAATTGAAATCATCTGCTCGGCATTATCTACGGGGAACATTTTACGCTTGAAATGTTGATAGAAAAGATGACTTTGACTGGGTTTTACCAGGCAGGGAAAATTAATGGTTTGACTGTAACTCTTTATGTCATCTATTGATTGGGGAACGATTGTTTTTGGTGCGGGTACACCACTTGCTTCTGCTAATGCATAGGTTTGTTTCTTGTCTATGTATTGGCTAACAATGCTCCATTCAGGGCATGCGATTATATAATGATTCTTTAACTTATCTTTATGTCTTGCTACGGCTACTACCGTACTATCAGATCCAGGGAACAAAACCCCACCTTTGAAACGATCTGAGCATTCCATAAGCAGATCAATAAACTGTGCTTCCTCTCTCTCAGGATGTGGGGCGATGATGCTATCTTTAATATATTTTGAAACATGCCCCATGTCTCTTTCGTCATAATGCACCATAATCACGGGTACACCCATCGAACCAAGAGAGCGGGCAACTCCTAGGTTGTTTGTGTAACCGCCAAGTAAAATGGCAGGTTTCATAACTTATTGTCAATTAAGACTCCATTTCGATTATTTATTTGTATCGCTTTCATTCCGTAAATTGATTAATAGCTGTTATTGTAATTGTAACTTCTTCATAATGATTGAAAAGTTGGAGCTTACCCATTCGATAAATTCATTTTCCATTTGAAGTGGATGTGGACATTTGAAGGATTTGGCATATTTGGAGGTACTTCCTATATTACTCTTGAAATCTACTCCAATAACCCATAAACCACTTTGCCCCAGGCTCCTGATCACTCCTAGACCAGTTTCAAATAATCCGAATACAACCGCGTCGTATTTTGTCGTTTTCAAATTTTTTCTAAACTTTGTTATGCATAATATCCCCTGACTCTCATTACTACGCAAGAATTGTATTTAGGATACTCAGAAAATGTTAAATTATCAATTCTTTCCGTAAATTAGTCCAAACAAGAGACCATGAAATACAGATTACAGGGCTACATATCCAACCGGGCTTTGCTGTTCATATTAAAATCTCCTGGTATCTCTTTTCCAGAGTATATTATCATGCAGGATCTCAATGGATTCTCCCTGCATGGCTGTGCGGGCGATGTCAACATCTTTCTTTACAAACTCAAGCAGGGCATCCCAGTTGAGTTCCTGGGTGCGTGCATATAGCTGGGTATGGTACTGGGCATTGGCAGTTTCGGCATATTGCTCCCAGTATCCGATGGCCTTCTGGAGCTGGGCAACGGCATGGGTTTTATCCTCCTCTTTGCCTGACCAGCGGTACATGGCCAGGTGGGTGGCTCCCCTGATCTTCTGGGCATAATAATGTCCCAGGTTGCCCAGGGCTGTCATGTCCCCCAGTGTTTCACCGAGTTCCACATTGTTGCCTGGATCAACGGCAGCTGCCCCATCGATCAGGGTTTTGGCGGCTGCATCCAGCCGGGTGGCAATGTCAAAGGGGGTCATCCCGTCCAGGTTTTCAGGATCCCTGGCATAGTCAGATATGGAGATCACCCCCTGCAGGGGCATGGAAGCCACGGCAATGAAGAAATCGACATCATGGAACTTTCCCCTGTCAAAACATCCCTCGGGGGAAAACTGGTAGTCATTCTGCCTGAAATGGATCTTATCCACCAGGGAAATAATATCGGAGCTTGCCTTCCATGTATGATAAAGATGTTCTGCATCCACCTCCGGGAACCTTAAGCTGATCTGGTCAGACCAGTATCCGGAGTCCAGGTTTGGATTGTAAGCGGTCCTTCCCCATATCCGGAACCGGTACCAATGTTTATCAACCGCCAGCTGCCTGGGTGATTGGGGCTTCTTGCTGATGAATTCCCTTCCCCAGACATACCCGTCCGGTCCCATATAAAATCCCGGGATCAGATCATAGGGGACATTCTTGATATATTCGCTCGCATATTCGGGATCACCCCAGCGGAAAGTGAATATATCATCATTCCTGACATTCAGCCAGCAGGGTATATCGTGGTCTTCTACAATTTCCCGGTAGATCTTGTCGAACCATGGTGGCTTCGTGGAGGAGTACATATGTGCACGGGAATATTTGAAGGAGGTTTCAATCTCAGTTGGATAATCTTTGAATGCTTCAGCAATATCCTCAAGGTTGCTCCAGTGACGGCGGAAAATGAACCTCACATCCAGGTCCGGGTTTTCAGCCCTTGCATCCATGATCCCCTGTCCGTAAGTATGCCACATCCAGTTCTCGGTTTTGTACTTGCCAGTGAGTTCCCGGTTGATATGCTCCCCTGCTGTAACACCGATCCCTTTGATATTGGGAAAGGTCAGCAGGGTTTGTTTGACGGATTTCCGGATATAATCAACGGTAATGGGATGGTCCTGTTGCCACCTGATGCCATGTTTGCCTTCCGCCCCGTTGACAAACACATTCCAGTGGAAAAGGTATATGTCAATGCCCCGGTCCTCCGCATACTGGAATACTTTTTTCCAGTGTTCGGTCTTCTCTTCCACGCTCATTTCCTTTATAACTTGAAGGTTTTCCGGTTCCTGTATCCCTTCCTCTTTCCATTTCATGTCCGTCCAGTTATTGATGGGCTTATTGTACACAGTAACATTGGCCAGGGCCACTTCGGGATACTCGGGCACCCTGATCCAGGAAGGGTAGGGGTGAAGGCTCCAGATGGTGAGGAGGTTATACCTGTTCAATGCCATATGGTCCAGGTACTGCTTCCAGAAATCCCATTCCCACATGGTTTCAATGTTTTTCTGTGCGGCATCGCCGGTGTCGTCATAACTGGGGGTACGGGCGTCCAGGGGGATATTGTATCGGAGTCCCCTGTGCCTGATATATGGTTTTTGCACTATGGATCCAATGGATAGAAGGTCCTTTCCCAGGAGGATCATTTCCGTCAGGTCAATGCCGGCATACATTAATCCATTGGCATCGCCTCCGGCCAGCACAATGCTGTTTTCCTGCTGGACGATACGGTAAGCCTCAAAACCGAGGGCCGGATCAATGATCATATTGATCATCAGGGCAGGCTGTTTGCCTGCATACTGATCCATCACCTTGATCTTCTTCGATTTACAGGCTTTGTTAATGTTGTCGATGGCAAAAAGGACCTGTGGGACTTCCCCATCGTATTTGATTTTTACTGATCCGGGCATATCTGATGTTGTACAGGACGCCAGGATCATCAATCCCAGGAAAACGGCAATAATGTTTTTTTGCATTTGATTAAGTTTTAACCATACCATTCGCGCTGCCTGCCCTTCAGATTCGACAATGTGTCGATGGCAATATTCACATCGTCCACTACCTGGTAATCGAACATGCCCACACAGACGAAATCGGCACCGTTCTCAAAGGCATATTTGAATCCTGCTTCGGGATGGATGGCACCGCCGGCAAGTACTTTAAAGGCAATCCATGGGATCTTCTTTTTATTCATGAATTCAACAGTCTTTTCGGGAAAGAGGCAGAACATATTGTCGTGGAACTCATCATGGTCCTCCGACCTATCCCCGTCAACAGAGAATGGTATGCGGTTCTCAACGGGGTGAGCCGACCAGTATTTATCGTGGTGGAAGGTCTTCATGAAAAAATCAGGTTCAATTCCTGCTTCATCACAGGCTATCAGCGCCTGCACGGAATGGGCACCCATACCTGCCGGATAACCCTGCTGTTTGATATAGTCCAGGCTTTTGGCCAGCACATCTATTTCCCCGTCCCTGACTCTCCAGTCGCAACAGTTCCCCTGTATCTGTATCAGGTCAACCCCCTGATCGATCACCGAATCTATATCTTCATATAGTTTATCCTTCGTCGGATGAACCTGCGTCATGGTTTGCAGGCTGCTGCCAAAGATCCGCTTGTACTTGTTGATCAGGGGCAGCTGTCTGTGGCTTATATTTATGGCATTTATCCCGGCATTTTCCGCCAGGGCCAGGGTTTCAAATACTTTCCGTTCAGTATTGTAGGCCTTGAAAAGGGAACTTACATAGATCAGGTCGCGGGAGTGGGACCAGCCACCGATAAGGTTTCCCCCGATAAAGATCCGGCTGACCTGCCTGTCAAGGATCTTTCCACGGGGGAGTTCTCCTTTCAGGTCCTTGAGCTTGCTGTCGCTGACTTTGATGGTGGCACCGGATACGGCATTCACCGAATTCCATTGGTATTTTCTGGCCGCGCCCCAGGCAAAGGCGCCGAGTACCGGGACCATCGCCAGGTACCTCAGGATCTCCCGGCGGTGCAGTGAATCGGGCACAGCGTTCTCATCAAGCATGTTTCCGGCCTTTTTCTCTTTATCCGGTCTGTCCTCTGAACGGGAGCGCTTTGCATTACCTGCAGCACGGATGAACCGGTCAAGTCCGAAGTAAAGTCCGCTCGGGAATACAGCCAGCACTCCGAGGGTTACGATCTCAACAAAGGTCTTGTTGATAAAAAGATAATGCCCTTCCAGCGGAATACCAAAATCAGTCCCGAAAAAAGGTGGATTGGCTACATAATACAGGGATAATAATGCCATACCTGCAATGCTTGCATAGCGGGTCAGGAGTCCCAGCATCAGTGCCAGTCCGATCAGTGTGAGTCCCCATACATTCAATAAATCAACTACCGCCAGGGCTCCCTCGCTGGCAGCCATGGAATGGAAAAGGCCTGAGAATATCCATCTTGAATTTTCCAGGTATCCGGCTGATGTCCAGTCCGGTATCAGCATCTTTGCAATGCCTTCATATAGCAGGTGCCATCCTACAAAAATCCTTAACAGGACTAGGAATACCGACTGAGTCCTGGAAAGGCCGTTTCTATTTGCTATCATACGTCTAAAGTTTTTATCATGTATCCTAGCTTTCGAAATAAACTCCTCCCTGTACCAGTGCATCCTTTAACTCGGTATAGTTGAGGTCCCGAGTTCCACAATCTTTCTGTGCGCAGAGGGCTGCCGCCGTCCCGGTGGCCTGTCCCATAGACATCACACTTACCGTGTTCCTGGTAGACATGTGTGCGCGACGGTCAGAGGTTACCATCATGCCGGCCAGCATGAGGTTATCAAGTCCCTTTGCACGCAAAGCCCTGAATGGCACCCCGTAAGTGCCGCCATCCCTGATCTGAAGCCTGGGTGCTGAATCATGGAATCCGTAAACATAGACCTCGTCATCGAAATGCCTGGCCTCTATCACATCCTCATGGGTGATATCATAATCACAGGTGATCAGCCTGCCACGGCGTATGTTCAGGGATGGACTGGTACGGGCAATGAATGCGTTCTCACAACCGGGGATGAATTTTTTAATCAACTCTATGCTCCTGTACTGGCGCTGTCTCAGCAGCAGTTCTGCCCTTGCGATATCATCACGGTCAATGACACTGCCCTCCACCTTCAGATTGACCTTGATGAACATCAGGTAATTATCATGCACGGTAGTGGTGGTTCCTGACATTCCTATCTTTTTTGCTTCTTCATTGTACTCTTCCGGCAGGTTCACGCCGCGTCCGCTCAGGCGCACCAGCTGACCTTCCTTCCCGCTGCGAAGTCCGTGGGCCATCTGCCCGATTGCATCATACTTCTGCAGGAAATCATAATATTTTTCCATGCTTACATTTCCCACACCGATTGTATTACATGAATCGTAATCATCGGGCACGGTAAACTCCGCCCCGGCATGGGCTGCCAGGTCACCGTATGCAGTGGCATCCACGAATGATCGTGCCAGGATGGCTTCCCGGCCGCTCCTGCTTTCGGTGATCACCCCCTTCACTTCTGTGCCCCTGGTAATGGCCCCGGCACAGAGGGTGTTCACCGCTACATGGACACCGGCCTCTACCAGCATCTCGAAGGTGACCAGCTTGTATAATTCCGTGTCAACTGCCGTGCAGATTGAATCGTAATCGAATCCCCTGTCCATTTCAGCATGGCCCGTGGTGCCTCCCACCAGCATCAGGCGGTCAATGATCTCTGAGGGAATCCCCTTTACCACCTGCCGTTTTTCCACTCCAGGGAATGCCTTCCACAGGTTATAGTAGGAATGTATGGCCGTGCCTCCTTCTGTGGCTGTACCGCCTGGATAACCCTTTGCTTCTATCAGCATGGTCTTTGCTCCCTGGCGTGCGGCTGCAATGGCAGCCACCACACCGGCGGTACCACCGCCTGCGACAACCACATCGAATTCCCTTGTGGGTAGCCTTCTGGCAGGCTCGGTATAGAGCCCTTTACTGATTCTTTCACTGGTCCCGGTGCATCCCGCGTTGATCCCTGTCAGGGCACCTGCCCCCATCAAAAGACTGAGTTTCGAAAAGTTTCTGCGGTCCATGTTTAAGGTTTTAGGATGTTACATCACCAAAATATCAATGATCTTCCGGATATCCGAAGACTTGACTGCTGTTCTCCCCGGATAGTCATATTCCATAAGGTACCAGGTTTCAGTAAAGCTGGCCTCATAGCTAGGCTGGATGACTTCCAGCGGACCAAGGGGTTCTATCTCGCATGTTTCCTCATCATTATACCAGAACGACATATTATTGGCGGCTATTTCTCCATATACCCTGCCGGGATATACCGGAAATTTCTTGACAAATAAACGGGAATCCATGGTCAGGTAAGCCAGCCATCCCTCCGAAAGGTCCATGGCAATTTTTTTTGTAGACGGCGGACCGAATATCTGCAGGAGTCCATCATGGATGCAAACATTTGGTTCACATTCAGGCCGGTAATTGATGATATCACCCGGACCATAAGTGATATATCCATTGGGGAAGCGGCTGTTTGGATTGACCGGGGCAATGGCAATACCGCCTCCTTTGCAGAGGGTCCGTGACCAGTGAAAGTATTGCTTGGGCGACTCAGAGATATTGAGGATGCTTTGAGTGAATTTGAGTTTTGCAAAATGTTCTTCAAGTGAAACGGTCCTTGTCAGTTGTATACCTGTTTCATGATCCATCATGCTGGTCATCTCCACCGACTGGTCCTCCTGGATCAGGGCTATCCAGTTTCCCAGCCAGAGATCAGGATGCGGCGGTGTGGTCATCTCGGGACCGATGTCGCAGCGGCCTGCACATGGACTGAGCGGTGTGGCCGGGGATTTACCGCTTTCAAGCAGGTACCCGTCGTCCGCCGGATTGATATAGAGTGCATTCGCCCCTTTATACTCATAGTAAAGTATCCTTCCTCCACAATTGGGCTCAAGGACTACCCTGGAATCTCCATTGCGTATTTCAATGCAATCCTTATATCCATGTAAATTAACTAAGCGGGTTTCCATTTATTCTGATTCATTTTTTAGTTTGTCAGCTATCATTTCCAGTATTTCCCTGTGACTGAATTTCGAACAATGTCCCTGCATAGGTTCAAATATGATCTCCGCATCGGATCTGGGATCAGATGTGCTTTTAAGGTATTCATCCAAAGCCCTGGTAGCAGGATTAAGAAGAAAATGATCCATGTCTCCCATCCAGATCCATATTTTCCCCTGTAAACTAGGTCCGATTTCGCCCCAGTTTTCTTTAAGATAGATCTTGAGGTCATATTTTTTCCAATATTCCGCAACATCAGGGTCTATCTCACCTGTGAGTGGATCAAACAGCGGTGCGGGCAATCCGTTTTCTCCCATGGGACTGTAAAGGGCTGTGTGGGCGCCGATCTGCTGGCCGGAATTCAGGTAGGTATTGGAGGAACCCTGGACATTCTCCAGCTGGATGAACTTCTGCATCTGGATTATGGGATTCCCTGTAATATCCCTTGCCACCGGCCGGGGATTGCCCCATTCATTGTAAAATGCATTTTTATCCCTGTAGATATTGATAGTCTGATAGTTTTCAAATTCAACGGCATCGGGACTGTAGGAAAAAGCCCCGTTGAAAAAATCAGGGTAGAAGATCTGCAGCGCCAGGGATACCCAGCCCCCGGTGGAGCAGCCATCCACGAACCTTGACTCCCCTGTTCCCAGTCCCCTGTAAGCGTCTTCAATATACGGGATCAATTCATGGATCAGTGCATAACCGTATGGTCCGTTGTTTTCTGAATCAACCTGGTAACTGTCACCAAAAGGCCCTTCCCCGTTCAGGAATACATTGATGACCTGGGGTGCTTCCCCTGAGAACCACCACTGGCTGAATTTGCTCTGTTCCCTGACCAGTTGGTTGACCCTGTTGTACCTTCCCCCGTACCCCGCCACATTGTACCGGACCGGGTAGCGTCTTTCAGGATTGTCAAAATAACCTGAAGGCAATAACACTGATGCCTTCAGTTTAACCGGTTTATCCCACCAGGAGCTCAGTGTATCACTCTTCATATCAACCATTTTCACGAATTTATGATCGGTCATTCTAAGGGGTGGGATTTCCTGTTCAAGCCGGATCACTATCTCCTGGTCCTTGTCGATATTAACAGATTGAACCTTACTGTAAAGATTACCCGCCGCATTGATGCGGGATACTACCTTATCCTGGTCCCATAATACCTGGATCTTATACTCACCTTCCGGCACTTCTCCCAGGTCTAAGGGACCAGTCCTTATCAATCCGGACCCGGCATGGATCTTTAATTTCCCGCCCGCTTTCCAGTCCCCATAGTTCCTGGCGAATATGTGGTTTTTCATGGGACTGACGGGCCAGAACTGGTACCGGGGTTCTCCGTAAGGATTTTCACTGATAAATATAAACAGCCTGCCATCTGACTGGAACTTATCCTGGAGGGAATCTGCAACAGAAACGTTTAAGACGACCTGGTGGCCTGCTTGTGCTGTGGGTCCTGCTGAGAATATCAGGACAAATACAGGAAGGAGTATGTGCTTTTTCATGGGACGGTGATTACAAGATTTCTTTCAGGGCGAAAAGTACCCTGTCAACATTTTCGGGCCGGCAGGTTTCACCCATAAGGCCAATTCTCCAGACCTTTCCGGCCATGGGACCGAGTCCCGCCCCGATCTCAATCCTGTAATCCTTCCTCAGCCTGCTCCTCACACTTGCTTCGTCGACGCCATCGGGGACCACCACGGCATTCAGCATCGGCAGCCGGTAGTCCGGGTCAACAAACATGGTGAGACCCAGCTCTTCCAATCCACTCACCAGGACCTTATGGTATTCCTGGTGCCTGGCCCACGCGTTCTCTAGTCCCTCGTCAAGTACATTGAACAGGCTCTGGTGCAGGGCGTAGATCATATTGATGGGGGCCGTGTGATGATATGCCCGCTTTTCACCCTCCCAGTAATTAATGATCATGGTCAGGTCGAGGTACCAGTTAGGCACCTTTGTCTCGCGGTTATGCAGGATCTCAACGGCCCTTTCAGATACCGATACCGGGGCGATGCCCGGGGGACATGAAAGACATTTCTGGGTACCGCTGTAAATGATATCGATCCCCCACTTATCCACAGCTACCTCCATGCCACCGAGGCTGGTAACAGTATCTACCAGGAACAACGAGTCGGTGCCTTTGACAAGTTCACCGATGGCTTCTACGGGGTTAGCTACACCGGTGGAAGTTTCGGCGTGGACCATAGCCACGATCTTATAATTGTTTCGTTGGAGCTTTTCCGCTACTTCATCTACCAGGACCGGTGTCCCCCATTCATACTCCATGGCATCTACCCTGGCTCCGAGCCTTTCGGCCACATCTTTCTGCCTCATCCCGAATACGCCATTGATGAGGATCAGCACCGGATCTCCGGGTTCGATAAAATTCACGAAACTGGTTTCCATGCCTGCCGATCCGGTCCCGGACATGGGTATGGCAAGTCTGTTGCCGGTCTGAAAGACCTGTTGCAATTGTACCTTGACCATATCCATGATCTGGATAAAATAGGGATCGAGATGTCCCAATGTACTGATCGACAAAGCCTTGTAAACTGATTCGTGGACCATAGACGGACCCGGTCCCATCAACAGGACCTCCTCCACGCCATTCAATAATTGCTCATTGCTTGTTTGCATGATCTGAGAGATATTTACTATTTGACTTCTGCAATACCTTGCGATGCCAGGTATTCAATACTTTTACGATGGTTATCAAAGCATGCCTGTTTATCATCGACGGAGAGCAGTTCCAGGGCGGCATATTTCACCTGGTTTCGGGACATCAGTCCGAATATCTTTTGATAGGACAGGGGATTTTCTTCAAGCATGGGTTGGAATGCCCCGTCTTTCCCGCATTTAAGATGGGTTGTAAACCAGCGGTCAGCGATCTGTCCGAGGTGTTCGGCAACATCATCCGGATTAGCCGGGCCCCTGCAGGAGGGCAGGAAAGGATTGGCGGCATCAAACTGCAGTCCAATCCCACTGGTTTCCCGGAAAAGATCTGCAAGTCCGTGTCCCCCATCATTACCGAACCAGGGTTCAATGATGTTTTCCAGTACCAACTGCACGTTCAGTTTTTTGGCTTCTGCAGCATATTGGTCCGCCAGTGAGCTAAGATGATCCAGTTCCTCATCTGTCCAGCCGGTCTTTTCCCCATCCGCTATGAATTCAGACCATGACATGATAGACCGCAGGATACCGGGTTTACCAAATTCGGCTGTATTCCGCACGGCCCTGTCAAAAACTTCTTTGAATTCAGGGTTAAACAGGTCCTTGTGAATTTCGTAGATGACCTCAACATCCTTATCTCTGGCATAGGCTGCGAGGATCTTGCAATCTTCCAGGGTAAGATCTGCGGAAGGATCCCTCATCTCAATAAATGCATAGCCTTCTTCGGCTGCGAAATCCAGTAACTCTTTCAGGTTATCCACGCCCACTGGCATGCAGTTTAGAAAATTCTGGGTGGAAAATCCGAGTTTGACTCCTGGATACTGATCAGTTACCTTCATACTCCCAGTTCCCATCTCCTGAAGTAAAGTCCCTGGCGCACAATGGGCAGGCACTTGTATTCAATGGCTGCCATCTGGTCATTGTTTAAGGGAGAGAACTCCGAAGCAATCTTTACATTTTCTTCGATCTGTTCCACATCATCCACGCCGATAATAGTGGTGCTGACCGGAAGGGTCATGTTGTATTCAAGAGCTTCCTTAATGGTAAGGGCTCCGGGTAATTTGGTAGCCATCCGTTCAGGCTGCTCATTCATGGGGGGAGGTGTCCAGGAGGATAACATCCTTCCCCTGGTGGCCACTTTCATGGAGATGATCCCTATGCCCTTTTTCTGCACCTCAGGCAGCAGGTAGTTCTTAAAACTCAGGTAATGAACGTCCGCACCATTGACTGCCATCAGGATGGTGTCAAAATCGAAACGCTCAATGCATTGTTTCAGGATCATGGGTTCGTAATGTCCTGTGATGCCAAGGAATTTTACCATGCCTTCAGACCTGGCTTTCTCAAATGCCTTAATGGCCCCGTCATCTGAAAATATCTGGTCCACCTGGTCCTGGCGCTGTACATTGTGCAATTGCCAGGTATTCAGATGATCTGTCTGGAGATTTGTCAGGCTTTCTTCCAGCAAACGCATGGATCCATCATACGAGCGGTCGTGGGTTTTTGTAGCCAGGAAAACTTCCTTTCGCCTGGTCTTCATGACACGGCCTATATTCAATTGGCTGAGTCCCCTTCCATAGGATGCTGCGGTATCAATGTAATTTATCCCCAGGTCTATGGCCCTGTTAATGATCTTTTCAGACAATTCTTCCCGGCCTTTTACCTCAATGCTGGCCTGTCCTCCCAGGCTCAGTATCCCCACCTTATAGCCGGTCTTGCCAAAGGCATTGGTGGGCATGGCAGCAAAAGTTCTCGGATTAAAAGGCTGGTCCTTGCCCGGGGCATCAGGCAGGGATGCATTGGCAACACCAGGAGCAGCGGCGGCTTTACCGGCCATGGCTATACCCATGGTCCCGGCCATACTGGCTCCCAGAAATTTTCTCCTGTTTATTTTTTGATTAGATCCCATAATGATTTGTTTAATGGTTAAACATTACAATATAAAGAATATATGTGATAATAGTACAGGATATGAATGGTAATTGAGTCAGGGGCCACTTCGTTCGAAGATGGAAAATTGGACACTCCCGTATTTACGCAACTCCCGGAACTGCTGATGGTGGACGAAAGAGTTTTTTTTACCATGTTCCAGTATGAACCAGCCATCTTCTACAAGTATTTCCGCATTCAGCACAAGTTCCGGAAGTGAGGGAACGATATCGAGATCATATGGCGGGTCCGCAAAAACCAGATCGTAACTGCTCCTGCATTGCCTGAGGTATTTGGACACGTCAGATCTGATGACCCGGACATTTTCTATCCCGAGTTGCCTTGTTGTACGCTGGAGAAATGAAGTGGTCCTGGCATTGATCTCAACCATATCCACACGTTCTGCCCCCCGTGACGCAAACTCCAGTCCGATGCTTCCGGTACCCGCAAAAAGGTCAAGGACCAAGAGACCAGTAAAATCGTAGGTATTGGCAAGCACATTGAACAATCCCTCCCTGGCAAAATCTGTGGTTGGCCTGGCTTTAAAGGAACCGGGTACGGGGATGTACCTTCCTTTGTATGTGCCACTGATTATCCGCAATGATAGACCTTAAAAAGACTCAGGCAACTGTGCATCTGTACATTCTCGAATACATGGGGATACTGAAATTCAGCGGGGGCACTTCTGAATTTTATATTACGGAAGTAGCGCTTCAGCATGGAGGGCCTGTCTGAGAATATATCAAGATCACCCGATAACAGCAGCGGTGTGGATCCCTGTTCCAGTCCCAGTTTATCGAAAACAAAGAGGATAAAATACCATAGATCCTCATCACTCCGGTACATGAAATTATTGTGAAATAAGAGTTCCTGCTCGTTTGTTACAGCTATATCGAAATGGCCTGAACTGAAATGGATATGGACTGTTTTTCCACTTAGAGACCCGGTATGGACAACCTCGCTGATAAATGGTGTGGCCTGGTGATAAAATACTGCATTCACCCAAGACTTTAAATACAGATTGGCAAGTTCATGATACATGGGAAAGACCAGGTAGGCATCTATCTGCTTCAGGAAATTATACCTCAGTTCATCCAGTTCATCCAGCGTATGGTTGAATTCAAAGTAGGATTTCAGCTGGCTTTTATCGAACAAAGCGGCTGGGAGGAGGGTGGATCGGTTATCGACCTGTATACATGAAACACCATGATAGGTTTGTTGAAGGAGGGGATCCTGTTGAAGAAGTGCCTGGATTTGTTCAAAGAGCATGTCCGAAGTAGAAACATGTTCAAATTGGTAGCGCTTCAGAACAAGGTATTTCAGGCTGAAAGGTTCCAGAATTGAAAATAAAAATCCATCCAGGGAAGCCTGGATGGATAAGTGTAAAGAGCTGGACTTGTTTATATCAAAAGTTTCGTCAAGGAGTTCAAATTGCAACATACAATAGAATTACTCCCAGTTCCCCGCATTGTTGGTTACCTCCTCCAACGATCCAACCTTTAGTCCGGGGTAGCCTGTGATTTTTTCTCTCGTTTCCTTGTAATTGACGATCAGCTGCCTGTCGAGTCCTGCCAGCAGGATGTCGTATGGCACTTTGGCCTCAAAAACCCTGACAACAACCTTGGATGTGGTCTGTAGCATACCTGCTCCGAGTTCAAATTCATAACCCTGGGTATAAGGAGCAAATTTCAATGAATCAATGGGGTAGTTTGCTGTAAACAGAGAGTCTTTTACACTAAGGCGGATGGTGTCACGGGAGATTAAACCCTCCTTGAGTGCCTGTAGTTCAGCTTTCTTCCTTCCCATCTCTTCGATCATTGAATCCGGTACAGATCCAATGGCCTGGACAACGGTAAATGAGTCTGTTTTCAGGAAGACTATAAGGCTGTCAAAGTCCCCTGTAAACCGGCCATTTTCAGACTTGAAGGCCAGCTGGACGATCCGTATGTCTTTCAGCCTCTGAATTGTTGCCCTCTCTATCCTGTTTTTTTCCTTATTGAAACGTATGGGCTTCTGGATGCTTTCCCACAGCAAATAGCCCAATACAATAATAGCTACTGCTAATACAACCTGGATTGCTGTTTTCATATTATTGTCGCAGTTTAGGTTTAATTCGGCTTTAAAATTAATATAAAAAATTAAATTTAAAATTTTAATTATGGTTAAATTCCATACATGCTAAAAAACCACATAGCCGGACTCCTTGGGGAAAATCTGGGACACGAACCAACACCTGCACAGGTTAATTTCATTGAGATAATGGCAGGATTCATAGCTCCTGGGAATGAAATGGATATTTTGCTCCTCAATGGTTATGCGGGTACGGGGAAAACAACCATGGTCCGTTCCCTGGTCAGGACCCTGGATGAATTCAAGCAAAAATATGTACTGCTTGCCCCTACAGGGCGTGCTGCCAAGGTACTTGCAGCCTATACAGGGAAACCTGCCTATACTGTTCACAAGAAGATCTACCGTCAGAAATCTGCCAAAGATGGATTGGGACTTTTCGTCCTGGATAAGAACCTTTCGGCAAATACCCTTTTTATCGTTGACGAGGCATCCATGATCGCAAACCAGGAAAGCAACAAAAGCATGTTCGGAACCGGCAGACTGCTGGATGACCTGGTGGAATTCGTATACAGCAAGGCGGAGTGCAAGCTCCTCTTGATCGGGGATACGGCGCAACTGCCTCCTGTGGGCCTTGATATCAGTCCCGCGTTAGATCCTGCGGTCATGGAACAATACGACCTTACCGTCAAATCCGTTTTCCTGGACGACGTGGTCAGACAATCACTCGATTCCGGCATATTGATGAATGCCAACATGTTGCGAGAGGGAGTGGAAAAAAAGAAAAGGGACTGGCCGCAGTTCCAAACCTCAGATTTTCCTGATATTTCCCGCATTCTTGGCTCCGAATTGATAGAGGGGATCTCAGATTCCTTTGACAGAGTAAATATGGCCAACACCATTGTCGTTACACGCTCCAATAAAAGAGCCAATATATACAATGAAGGGATCCGCAGCAAGATCCTCTGGAAGGAGGAGGAGATCACTGAAGGCGATATGCTGATGGTGGTCAGGAACAATTATTTCTGGGCACAGGAGGAGCCCGAGCTTGATTTTATCGCCAACGGGGATATTGCCGAGATCGTTGACATTCAGGAGTACCAGGAAAGATACGGATTCCGGTTTGCGGATGTGATGCTTCGATTTCCCGATTACAAGGGTATTGAGCTGGATGTCAAGATCATGCTGGATACCATTAAACTGGAATCTCCCTCACTCGGCTATGAGGAGAACAGGCAGTTATACTTTAATATCCTGGAGGATTATCCCGATATCAAAAACAAAAAGAAAAAATATGAGCTGGTACGGGAACATGACTTCTTTAACGCCCTGCAGGTGAAATTCGCCTATGCCATTACCTGTCACAAGGCCCAGGGCGGCCAGTGGGATACCGTATTTGTGGACCAGGGATACATCAAGGAGGAAATGATAGATACCGAGTACTACCGATGGTTATATACTGCTGTGACCCGTGCGACCAAACGTTTGTACCTGGTGAACTTCGGGGACCAGCTATTCGCAGACGAGGATTAAGCCTGTATGGGGATTAATCCACGAGGAGGCCTAGTCACCGTTGCGTTTTAGTCCCCGATGATCTTTACCAGCACCCGCTTGCGCCTCATCCCGTCGAACTCACCGTAGAATATCTGTTCCCATGGACCGAAATCCAGTTGCCCGTTGCTTACAGCCACAACCACCTCCCGGCCCATGATGGTACGCTTCAGGTGAGCATC
>SDBS01001877.1_pt1 | contig 21187 bp, 19 predicted proteins | sample 2277091 | NCBI WGS metagenome assembly SDBS01 (sample SAMN10404972, study PRJNA504765) | marine sediment metagenome | isolation source: marine sediment core GS10_PC15, 163 cmbsf | place: Arctic Ocean: Southern Knipovich Ridge | collected 2010 | reverse complement strand
GTGAATTTACTGCTTCTCATCTTCTTTGATCCTTTCTTGTCAGTTTTATTATACGAAAAAAACTAACATTATGTCCGGATCAGTTTTTGGGGAGAAGGTCAGACTGTCTACAGCTCTTATAAATCCTGTGGTATTACATGAAGTTAGTTTTAGATAGTCTGCTCCTACTCCTTTTGAATAATTGGCATAACCATGGAAGAATACATCTGCTATTTCATTTTTTTCTCCACCTTGAAATATTGCTTTTAGGCTTTTAGCTTCATATATCTCCTTGTTTTTAGCTCCAATTCCTCCAGGTGCTGCGTCAAGAATTATGTCTACCTTTGATAAAAGGTCTGAAAAATTACCCTTTACAGGTATATTTTCAGCATCAAAAGCTTTTTTCATAGAATCATCTACTACATAAAGATCATATGGATCTTCTGAATCAAATAGGGCCCTTATTGAAAGTGTTGGTGCTATATCTACTATACCCACAAGTTCCATATCCTCTTGCTTTGCCACTCCGTCTGCTAGCCGTTGGCCTATTACTCCGTATCCTGCGACACCTACTTTTATTTTATTCATTATTTACTTCTGTCTAGAAATATTATTAATAGATATTTTGATCATATTTTTTTATAAATTATCAAAAATTTTATTAGCAGCTATTTCTTCATATTATATATGGAATGTATTATTTTTAGAAAACAGAAGTTTAAACTATTTAATTATTAAATTTAAAAGATTCTAAACCTTTAGTTTTTGTTTCCACTTTATAAATGCAACCACTATCCCTCTCAATATTATCAGTTAGGTTTTCTGTAAAACCTACACTAGCAGTAGTGATAAATAACTCGCTTAAATCTTTCCCTCCAAAAGTGCAACATGACACTCTTTTAACAGGAATTTTTATTATTTCTATAATTTTTTTTGTAATGGGATCCCACCTGCAGACTTTATGTCCACCCCAATGTGCGATCCATAATTTATCTTCTATATCAATTGTCATTCCATCTGGGTACCCAATATCTTTAGGAATTTCAAAGGCAATTTTTCTATTTCCTAAATAATTGCTTTCAATATTAAAATCAAAAATATCTACTTTCATAGTTGGGGTATCAATATAATACATTTTCTTATTATCTGAACTCCATGTAATCCCATTCGAAATTGTAATGCCATTAAAAAATTTGAGTAATTTAAAATCTGATTTTAAACAATATAAAATTCCTATAGGTTGTTCCTCATCATATGAAACTGTACCAGCCCAAAAATTTCCGAGTGCATCTATCTTTCCATCATTAAATCTTTTGTGATCAGAATTATCCTTGACTCTTTTTATTAATTCCGCTTCTCCTGTTTTTTCATCAATAAAATAGAATCCATCCTGGAGTGCAGCCACTATTCCGCCATTTCTTCTGAGTCCAATTGAACCAATATATTTTTCTAGATTTATAGTTTTAGTTTTATTATTATTAAAATTAAATGAATGAATATTCTTTTTAATAATATCGATCCAATATAAGATTTGATTACTTCCATCCCAGCAAGGACCTTCACCTAATTTACATCTAATACCACAGACTTTTTCTATATTTTCATACATAGTATAAAATTTTTAATTATTTACTAAACATTTCCAGTATTCCCTTTTCAATCCGTTCTTCGGAAGGGATAACCATATTCTCTAAAACAGGACTATAAGGTATGGGACAATCAAGACCGGTTATTCTGGCGATGGGTGTATCTAACCAATCAAATGCTTTAGCTTGTATTTCAGAAGCCAGAAAAGATGTAAATCCACCTGTATAGCAAGCTTCCTCAATCAAAACTACCCTACCTGTTTTTTTAACAGATTCTATTACAGTTTCTAAATCTAATGGCTTTATTGTCCTAGGATCGATCACTTCTACATCGATTCCTTTTAATAGTAAAGTATCTGCTATTTTTAATACTTTTTGTACCATAAAAGAGGTAGCCACTACTGTAAGGTCTTTCCCCTTTCTTTTGACATCTGCTTTTCCCAGTGGAATGGTATATACTTCTTCCGGGACTTCACCTTTTACTTTTTTATAAAGCAATTTATGTTCTATAAAGATGACTGGATCTGGATCAGAAATCGCACTTAATAAAAGCCCCTTAGCATCATAAGGAGTGGAGGGCATAATCACCTTAAGTCCTGGAATATGATTAAGTATTGCTTCTATAGACTGAGAGTGCTGTGCTGCCGCTCCGGTACCACCGCCCCCAGGGGTCCTGATGACCAGGGGCACCGATGCTTTACCGCCAAACATATAATGTATTTTAGCTGCCTGGTTTGCCACTTGTTCCAGGGCAAGCATTAAAAAATCTGAAAACATTATCTCTACTATGGGTTTCTGTCCCATGAGGGCAGCTCCTATAGCAATGCCTACTATTCCCTGCTCAGAAATCGGGGTATCCATTATTCTGTCTTTTCCAAATTTATCTATCATTCCTACTGTAAGTCCAAAAGCTCCACCATATACACCTACATCTTCTCCAATTAAAAATGTTTTCTCATCAATCTCCATCTTCTGTGTTAATGCTTCTTTAATAGCATCTAAATAATATATTTCTCTCATATAAAATAATTTCCTTTCAATCTTTTAAACATATACATCCTTTAAAGCATCTTCCGGGTCGGGAAAAGGTGAGTCTATTGCAAATTTTGCCGCTTCTGTGATCTCGGCTTGAACATCTTCTTCGATGTTTTTTATCTCCGCTGGTTTTAATATGCCTCCGTCAATTAAATGCTTCTTATATTTTATGACAGGGCACTTTTTCTTCCATGCTGCCACTTCTTCTTTTGTTCTATAAAGTTCGGCATCCATTTTTGAGTGGCCTTTCCACCTGTAAGTCATACATTCCAATATTACCGGGGCGCTTCCATTTCTTATCTTCTCTAGTAGTTTATTTGTTGTTTTGTATATACCTATGACATCATTTCCATCTATGGTCGTGCCTTCCAGGCCATAAGCACAGGCTCTTTTTGATAGTTTGTCTATATTTACTGCTTTTTCTACTGGAAAACCCATTCCGTATTTATTATTTTCAATAATATAGATAATCGGCAGGTTCCAGATTGAAGCCATGTTTATAGACTCGTGAAATACTCCCTGGTTGGTCGCACCGTCTCCAAAGAAACATAGTACTACCTGATCTGTTTTCATTTTCTTTATGGCTAAAGCTGCACCAGTAGCAATAGGTATCCCTCCACCTACTATTCCATTTGCTCCAAGGTTTCCTAAGTTTATATCTGCTATGTGCATGGAGCCGCCTTTACCCTTGCAATATCCGGTGGCCTTACCCAAAAGTTCTGCCATCATCAGCTTCAAATCTGCCCCCTTAGCAATACAGTGCCCGTGCCCACGGTGAGTAGAAGTTATCACATCTTCTTTCTTTAGTGCTGATATGGCTCCAACTGCTACTGCTTCCATGCCTATATAAAGGTGGCCCGTGCCATGAACTTCCCCCTTCATATAGAACTTATCTATCTGTTCTTCAAAGTAACGGATGGTAAGCATTTGTTTTAACATTTTTATTAAAATATTTTTTTCTAACATATTAATCCTTATTATTGTTTGTTTGTGTAAATCTAGAGATTATCCTGTAAAAAAGTTTTAAGTAAATATACATTATAGCTTTTCAATATTATTGTAATTTTTTTCTTTTCAGTAATTATGATTTTTTTCATCAACTCAACCTGATATTCTCCATTTATTTCTAATGAATTCTTCAGCTATTTTTATACCGCTTTTACCAGTATTGCTTGCCTCTTCTATAGATATTATTCCATCAAAACCTTTCTCCTTTAATCTTTTGTCCATAGGTGCAAATAAGGCCAGAATACTGACATTATGAATGGACTAGTTTTTGGGGAACCCTCAAAACGACTATATTTAATTTCTAAACTTTTTTATTGATTCTATTAGTGTGACTAAATTTACTATAGGTGTTTTTGGTTGAATATTGTGAATAGCACTAAAAATATATCCACCACCTTTACCTAGAATGTTAATTCTTTCTTCAACTTCTTTTCTGATTTCAGGGGGTGACCCAAAAGGGAGTGTTTTTTGGGTATCTATTCCCCCTCCCCAAAAAACTATGTCACTTCCATATTTTTCTTTTAAATAGATTGGATCCATATCCTTGGCTGAAAACTGTAGTGGATTGAGAATGTCAAAACCAGCATCAATAAATTCATCTATTAAAGGTTTTATAGAACCACATGAATGCATAAAAGTTTTCCATTTAGTATGTTTATGTATCCAATCATTTATTTTTTTATGAAATGGTTTAAATAAATGTCTATAAGTATCAACTGAGATAAGAGGACCATTTTGAGTTCCAAAATCAGTACCACTTATATATATCACACTAATTTTGTTTAATACTGCTTGATATATTAAATTTAGATTTTTTAGAGCTATTTCACATTGTCCATGAAAAACGTTATATATATAATCTTTCCTTGCAGCATATGAAATATACCATTCTTCCAGGTCTCTGATACCTTTAGGATTATGAAGTGACATTCCTGGGACTCTAGCAATATCACCAAATGCTGTCCCACCAAAAATTCCAACAATAGCAAAATCTGAATTTTTATATAAGTTTTCGGCCTTTATTTCAAAATCTTCTAATTCTTCATCAGTTAAAAGCCTAAATTCTTCGAGATTATCTTGATAATTTAACTCATTCTCAACTATTGTTTTTTGTCTGATTATTGAATCAAAATAATAACCTGTTTTTGGCATATAAGCACTTGGAAGGTTGGCTTTATTTCCTTTTGGATATTGATACACCTTCCCATCAGGTTCTGAATTAGTATTAAAAAGGGCCGGAACCAATACTGGTGTGCCATCAAATAATTCCCAAATTTTCCATCCTCTATTTTCAAAACCAAATATATTTTTATTGCTCCATAATCCAATAAAATCTACTCCTAATATTTCTCTTAAGTCATTATCAATCAATCCTAACATTTGATAAGGTTCATTTATTTTTACTGGACTTTTGGTCTCCAATTTATAATATTCTCTAAGCTTTGCAACCATACTAGCAGATATTCCCGTAACTCCAGTAGAACCTAGATCAAGTGGAACTTTATCTGGCTTTTTATGGCTCAAAGATAGATTTACTCTTTCTCTAGAATTAATTATAAAATCCTCTCATTTATTAGAACATTATTTGCAAATAGTTCTGTGGTACAAAAAGATGTTTTAACGAAGTAATTGCTTTATTAAGAATTTTTTGACCTTCAGATAATTTAAATATCCATGTCCAGGAAACAACATATCTATATTTAAATCTTTTAATCTATTTATATATTGTCTGTAATCTGATAATTCAGAACTTTCATGATTTAAAACAAATATTTTTCCATCTGCAAAAATAGAATCACCAGTAAATAATACTTTGCCTTCAGGTAGGTTACATAATACACAAATAGATCCTTTGCTATGACCAGGTGTTTCTATAATCTTAAGTTCACTATTTGCAATATTTACTTTTTCATCATTTTTTAATCTCTTATCTACTTCACAATTATAAAATTTATATTTTTTTGTATAGAGTCCACTTCTTTTAGCAATATTTAAACCGATTTCCCCTTCTGATCATCTACACACACATAATATCACCTCCTCCATTTTTTGGTGATTTCTTGTTTTTGCTTTTAATCACACTCTTTTCTTTTTGGATTTTAAGACTTTGAATGTTAATAATTATTAAAATTTTTTTATCATATTTCTCAGGTTATAAATCTATTTTTGCACTGGTCCAAGCACTATTATTTTTATTTGACGCCAGACAGGCTTCAATAAATCTAATCATGCGTGCCCCTTCTTCGACTGTGGGGTATGTCTTACTTAGTGGGTCTGCTTTAATTCCATAACGCCTCTCAATAATTGCATCTGCAATATCACGATAAATGATCCCAAAAGCATCATGTAGCCCATCAGCATGCCCGGCTGGGAGTCTGTTTGCAAATAGTGCCAATGGTTTCATTTCACCCCTGCCACGACTGAGTACCTGGTGATGGCCATCAAGAGGACTATAATTAAGCTCGTTTGGCCATCGAAGTTTCCATTCCAAGCTGCCTTTCTCTCCGAAAATCCTTACCTTGCAATCATTTTCTGTCCCTGGTGCACACTGGCTTGCCCACAGCATTCCTTTTGCCCCATTTTCATAACGTAACATGACATGAGCATTATCATCAAGTTTTCTACCTTTTACAAAAGTTGTGAGATCAGCAGAGACCTCTTTTACTTCTAAGCCTGTTATATAGCGGGCTGCATGAATAGCATGAGTACCAATATCAGCTAACACGGCTGAAGGACCTGACTTAGCTGGATCAGTCCTCCAGACTGCCTGCTTCAATCCTGAATCCTCAAGCTTAGTTGAAAGCCATTCCTGGGGATATTCGACCTGGATAATCCTGACCTTACCAAGCATTCCTTCCCTGACCATTTCACGGGCCTGACGCACCATAGCAAAACCTGTGTATTCATGTGTCAACCCAAATACTAAACCGGTTTCTCTTACCAATTTCACCAAATCCAGAGCTTCCTCCAAACTGGTTGTCAGTGGCTTGTCACAAATTACATCTATTCCTGCCATTAAAAATTGTTTACACATGGAGTGGTGGATATAATTCGGAGTTGCAATAATTACGGCTTCTATTCCATCGTCTCGCTGCGCCTCTTTTTCTGCCATTTCCTTATAGCTTGTATAAGCACGTTCATCAGGAATACGAAAAGCTGGTGCTGATTCTTTTGCCCGTTGGGGATCAGAAGAAAGTGCACCGGCAACTAATTCATATCGATTGTCAATACGTGCTCCCGTAAGATGTACTGCACCTATAAAAGCTCCACTGCCTCCACCGACTATCCCGAGTCGAAGGCGAGGAACAACCGAACTAGTTTTTGAAGCATCAACCATATTTATTCCCTCCTGCTCAAATTTAAAAGATTTTTTTAACTTTGATTTATTTATCTAACCCAAGCATGATGTTTAATAATTTCTGATCAGTCTTTCCACTAGCAAAATCATCAAATGTCTTGTCTGTTACTCGGATTATGTGCCTACGGATAAACTCTGCACCTTCACGTGCACCATCTTCAGGATGTTTTAAAACACATTCCCATTCAAGAACTGCCCAACCCTTATATTCATATTCTGCAAACTTAGAAAATATACCTTTAAAATTCACCTGACCATCACCAAGACTACGGGTTCGTGCCGGCCTTTCCAACCAACTTTGGAATCCTCCATAAAAACCGGATCGTCCTGTAGGATTGAACTCCGCATCCTTTACATGGAACATCTCAATAAATTCATGATAGTTATCAATATAATCCAGATAATTAATGCCTTGCATTATTAAATGACTTGGGTCAAAAAGCATCTTGCATCGGGGATGATTTCCAGTAAGCTTTAAAAATTTTTCAAAAGTCACTCCATCATGAAGATCTTCACCCGGATGTATCTCGAAGCAACAGTCTACACCTTCCTTATCAAAATGATTAAGTATTGGGACCCAACGATTTGCTAATTCCTCAAATGCCTTCTCTACAAGTCCAGGTGCCCTCTGTGGCCATGGATATATGAAAGGCCATGCAAAACCTCCAGAGAAAGTTGCTGCCACCTTCAATCCGAGACGTTTAGATGCAGTTGCAGTCATCTTCATCTGCTTAACGGCCCATTCCTGTCTTTCTTTTGGTTTACCATGAAGCTCTGGTGGTGCAAATGCATCAAAGGCCATATCATATGCTGGATGGACTGCTACCAATTGTCCCTGCAAATGTGAAGCAAGCTCAGTTATTTGAATATCATGATCAGACAAGATCCCCTTTATCTCATCACAATAGTCCTGGGATTCTGCAGCCTTTTCAAGGTTGATAAAACGGCTATCCCATGCTGGAATCTGAATACCTTGATATCCCAAGTCGTGTGCCCACTTCGCTATGCCCTCGAGCGAATTGAAAGGGGCTTCATTTCCTGCAAACTGTGCTAAAAAAATTCCCGGCCCTTTAATAGTTTTCACAATAGCTACCTCCTCTTTATCGTTTAAATACATTATTATAAAAAACCGTTGGCGAAACCGTTTTTATAAAATATCATATTTGTCTTATTTTTGTCAATATATTAATTTTAAATTAATTTTGGAATTGCTAAAAACAGGATAATGTTCAAATTTAACATAGATATTTATAAAATTTTTTATTATTTCAAAATTATTATTCTACATGTTGATAAATAAATATTTGCGAAAACAACTTGTAATAATATTAATTTTTTTTACATTTTGATGTAGATTCCCTGATGATCAGTTTTGATTTTAAAACCACTTCTTTTTTATTGATACTTTCGGTTTCTTTTATTCTTGATAATAAAATATTACTAGAAACTTCAGCGATTTTCTGTACTGGATATTGTATGGTAGTTAAGCTTGGCCTTGTATAAGCACATATAGGCATATCTGTAAAACCGACTATCGACATATCCTCTGGGACTGAAAGACCATTATTAAATACATATCTCATAGCACCCAAGGCAGTAAAGTCCCCAAAAGTCAATATTGCTGAAGGTCTTTCCTTGCAATCCATGAAATATTTTCCAGCTTTATACCCATCCTCACAAGAGAAGCCGCTTCTAATAATAAGTTCTTCCTTGATTTCAATATTATTCTTTTTCAAAGCTAATAAATATCCCTTTTTTCTTTCAATGCTATGGTACTTATCAATTTGTCTATCCAAATACCCGATTCTTCTATGACCTAGTTTTATTAAATATTCTGTCGTATCAAAGGTGCCAAGTCTGTTATTGATTAAAACTGAATCTAGCCTTGCTCCCTTAATTTTTCTTTCAATTATTACTAACGGTATTCCTGACCTATCAATACTCTCCATATAACTGGGGTCTGTATTTTCAGGTACTATCAATATACCATCGATTCTTTTGGCCCTCATCATTTTCAAGACTTCTATTTCTTTTTCCAGGTCATAATGGGAATTTGATACAATTAAGCTAAATCCCAGGGAGGTAAAAATATTCTCAATATATGTCTGCATGAAAGCGAAAAATAAATTTGAGCTATCCGAAACAACTAAACCTACAGTACCGGTCTTCTTAGTCTTTAAACTACTTGCCAGCAGGCTTGGCTCATAATCCAGTGTCTTCATTGCATTCTCTACTTTTTTTATCAATTCCGGACTTACATATCTTGTTTTATTAATCACATGAGAAACTGTCGATATAGAAACATCGGCTAATTTAGCAACATCTCTTATTGTAATTATTATACTCATCTCATTCTAAGATTTTAAAAATATACAATTTTATTGATATCTTATTCAATATAATATTTGTAATAATTTTTTATCCAGATAATTATGTATTTTCTTTTATAATCCTCTGTAATGACGATTATTCTCACATCTCTCCGGCACTACGCCTGCCAGCACCTGGGAAAAATCCTCCCGATATGTGAAGCTCAGTTCCCGTGACCTGGCTTGAGACAAGAGATAATAAATATAATATTCCCGGGACATTATCTTCTTCCGTCTGAAGCCTTCCCATGGGCATTACCTCTTTTGCCTGATCATCAAGCCATGTCTTGTCCCGCCCCGCACTTTTAAAAAGCCTGATCTCATTGGGAGTAGCCACCCAACCCATTGTGATCCAGTTTGCCCTTATATTGTGCCCTGCATAATTATTTGCTATATGCTTTGTAAGTGTAAGCATAGCACCTTTTGAACATGCATAGGCTGACATCTCCTCTATTCCACCATATCCCATTGTGGAACCGACATTGACTATGGATCCTCCACCTGTTTTTATCATTGACCTTATGGCATATTTACAGCAAAAGAATGCGGATTTAAAATTTGTGTCAAATATATCATAAAAAATATTCTCTTCTATTTCTGTGATTGATCCCCTGCTAGTTATTCCAGCATAATTTACCAGTCCGTCTATTTTTCCAAAATAGTCTTCTGCTGATTTGATAAGTTCTTCACATTCACTGACTCTTCTTATATCAGTCTCCACAAATTTGGCTTCAGAATCGGTGCTTTTAACTTCATCCAGCACTTCTCTGCTATCATTCTCATCTCTTCCGCTGAAAACTACCCTGGCTCCTTCCCTGCACAATCCTATTACAACTGCTTTTCCCAGACCTTTTGTGCCTCCATTTACTACAAATACTTTATCTTTTAGATACAGCTCCACCAAATACCTCCTTTAACCCGATAAATCCTTACTTTATAAAGGTCGATTATTTAATAATGTCTTTTGTCTTATTCCAGCTTTAATATTCTTGTTGCTGCAAGGTTACTCCGGTATGAGCAGATATTTATAACCTCTATTTTCCTTAACAGCTTCAAAAGCTTCCTCCCAATCTTTCAGATAAAATTCTCCACTGACCAGTGGTTCTATTTTTATTTTATCTTCTTTAAGAAGTTTCATTGCCCTTTCCCATGTTTTATGTTGATAGGTAAAACTCGGCTTGATCTCTAGTTCTTTAATAACTGTCTGATCTATATTGATTTCAATATTTTTTCCAAAAAGGCCGACTTCTATGAGCTGGCCTCCCTTTCGTAAAAGATTGATGCATTGATCCAAAGAAGCCTTTGCACCAGCACATTCAATAGCAGCATCTACCCCCAAATCTGCGGTTAAGTCTTTAATTAGACCTAAAGAATCTTTTTCCACATTTATTATATGATCTGCTCCAAGTTTTTTACCAAAAGCCAAACGGTTTTCATCATTGGTTACTCCACATAAAATCACGGTTACATTTAGATTCTTAACAGCTTGAAGGCATAACAATCCTATCGGACCAGGACCTGAAATCATTACAGTATCTCCAGGTAGAATATTTGCCCTCTCATATACGGAATGAACTGCTGTGGCCAATGGCTCGCTTAATGCTCCTGCACTAAATTCAATGTTATCCGGAAGAATATGTATACTTTCCTCCCTCTGTATTAAATATTTTGTAAAAGCCCCGTCCACATGTATTCCCATACTAAGTCTTTTTGGACAATGAGCTATTTGTCCAATTTGGCAAAAGTAACAAGTGCCACAGGTGTATTTAAAAGTTTCAGACGTTACCCTGTCTCCTACTTTAACCTTTTTAACATTTTCGCCAACTTCAACAACAATTCCTGCCATTTCATGACCAAGGACTACAGGGGGGCAATTGACATATTCATCATAAAATATATGGATGTCAGTCCCACATATAGCTGCTGCTTTAACTTCTATTTTTACTTCTTTTGACTCAGGTTTTGGTTCGGGTACTTCCATAAGTTCTAAATTTCCAATCCCCGCAGATCTTTTTACAAGAGCTTTCATTTTTTACCCTGTATTGATAATTTTATGTTATTTGAATAACAATAGTTTTTAACTTCTAGATATATTTTATTAAAACCGTTTACGAAACCGTTTTTATAAAATATCATTTTTATTCCTAGCCGTCAAAAAATTTTTTTATTAAACCTAGATATTTTAAACTATTACACATTAATTAGTTCTTTCCTCTAATAGAAGTTCCATGTTTTTATTTCAGCTTCTTTTAGGGCAATAAAACCACAATCTATTATATTAATCATGAAATATAACAAAAAATATTTTAGTTTCTGATATACCTATTGTATAGTTATGTCTAACCCAATGGGGTCACCCCATGTCTTTATTATTTTAGAGATTATTTAAGACTTAACAAATTTAGGGAAATAAGGATCAATAATATGACTATCTAAAGAAGGGAACAATAAGCATTTGCCTATTTTTAATGTAAAAATCAGAACCATAATCACCATTGCACAAGAGATAAAATACTGTTCATTATGTGCTCACTTCTCACAAAATTACAGTTTTAAAGGTATAATAAAGCTAAAAAATGGGCCAGGGTTATTATCTATTGTAATTGAGCTTTTAATCACCATTATGATCCCAATAACTTTCAGTTTATTCCATATTTTTTATAGTGCATATTGCGTACACGCAAATTAGGTTTTTAAGCCATTTTAGTATCTTTTTAAAAGCATTATTGCCCATTTTATTTAAAAATTACTATCAATAAATTCCCAAAATATATGGATTCCCACTATTTTTAACTGTTTTTTATTATTTTTGGAATTTTTACGTAGAAATCTCTACCACATATTCATATAAATTCACTTATTTTTACTCAATCACATTTATTTACCACCAATGATCTTATGAATAATATAGTGAGTAGAGTGGTGGGGTAAATAATGTATACATGGTATTGCATGCATAAAGGGATTAAACTTTATCAGCATTTATCATATATTATAGTGGTATTTTACCTATTTTAGCCAATTTTCTATTTTCCACTATTTTTAATTAGGTTCTATTCTTACTGGAAAATACCACACTGTAAAAAGTATAGTGAAACTACCAAAAAGTGATATAATATACTTGAAAAATGCATAGTAAAGGGCATTTTTGCCTCAGGAAAGACAGTACTTAGTTTTGGAGTTGGTCTGTAAGCCGAGTTATATACCAACTAAGAATATCCCTCCTAAATTGGCCTGCAATAAGGATGAAAATTAAGATTAGGAGGGCTAAAATGAAAGGTCTACTTTCCCGGTATATGACTTATCTTCGTATCGAACGAGCTTGTTCCCCACTGACACTTACAAACTATCGTCTGGAGCTTGAAAAATTCCTGCTGTATCTTTTAAGGAATAATATTGAAGAGATTGCCGATGTTACTGTCTCCTGGATCAGGGAGTATATCTACCATATTAAAGATGCCCGAAACCTGTCCAATGTATCACTTTACAGTAAGATTGCGATACTAAAGAGTTTCTTTAACTTCCTACAAAGTGACGGGATCATCTCAAGTAACCCTGCAACAATAATAAAGCTACCCCGGAAGGAAAAACCAATCCCAAAAGTGGTACCGGAGGCTGACTTTAAAAGGCTTGTCTCCTGCATTAAATTCTCCCCTAACCGGTGCAGAAAGCATTACATAAGGGATATGCTTATATTTCACCTATCTATTTATGGATCACATTAGTTATATAAATTCTGCTATACTAACCCTTTCTAATCCTGTTCTTTATTTTCTTTAAGCGCGCAGAAAAGAAATACAATACAATTTTAATACCCAAGTCAGGATACTCCCCTAACTGCTATCGTTAACCCCTGTGATCCACAAATAGGCTGCGCTGTGACATTCTTTTAGTATTAAATAAATCTTTTAAATTCTTAAACCATCGCATTTTTAGCATTTACCCCCCCCCTATGCTCAACTGCGATTTCTAACAGATTACTAGTGCGGGTGGTATTTTATAAGGTCTCTAGGGATTATACCCCCATAACCCCTACCTAATAACTATAAATCCTATTTTTCTAGCTTATCCATGTGACCTTTTTAATCTAACTCGTAAAATATAAGACAGTGCTGGCGCGGACTGCATATTTGATGGTCTGTAGAGATTTTACCCGCCCCACCACTTACTGACATAATTCTATGAACTTGTGAACTTTGTGAAGATAAATAAAGATACTCAGCTGCTTTTTTACCTTAAATACCTGATTTCAATGGTTACCCCTTCTATATTATCTTCACATTCTTCACATCTTCACAAAATCTTAGGGTATAATTCAATTTTTTAAGGGAGTAGACATATAAGTTTCGTAATGTGCTAGCTAATGGAATTAATCCAGTATGAGTTTAGATATTGGAGCGGTTAAGGAGTAATGTTTTGTGATGGAGGGTTAATCCACAAAACCAAATAATTTTCCAAACCTATACTGGAAGATTTTTTTTAATCTATATAGTTCCATACAAAGGTCCGTAGTTCTTACATGCTAAATAATCTGCACTTTCTCTGTTATCTGTTCCAAAACTATTCCAAGCAGATGGTCTGAAAATATTTTTATCTTCAATATTATGCATACATACCGGTATTCTAAGAATAGAAGCCAGAGTTATAAGATTTGCTCCTATGTGACCATAGCATACAGCACCATGATTAGCTCCCCAATTATTCATTACTGAGTATACATCTTTAAATGCTCCCCTTCCGGTAAGCCTAGGTGCAAACCAGGTAGTTGGCCAAGTGGGACTTGTTCGGCTGTTTATCTTATCATGAACTTTGTCTGGTAACTCTATAGTTTCTCCTTCGGCAATCTGCAGAACAGGTCCCATTCCCTTTACAATGTTTATCCTAGACAAAGTAACTGGCATTCCATTCCTGGTAGTAAAATTGGTTGAGAATCCCCCACCTCGGAAGTATTCAAGGTCTGCGGGTCTAAACTGTGTTGCACCTATACATCTTTTAACCTCATTCTCGTTTATATCCCAGAAGGGTTTTATAGCAGGTCTTCCATCTATCTCCTGTTGGCCTGTACCATCAAGGGCTGTAGAGCCTGAGTTAATAAGGTGTATTATCCCATCTTTGGCCACTCCTTGAAGAGAATGGCCTGTAACTCTCTTTATAGCTTCTGGGCTCCAATAGGTTCTCACATCAGAAAAGATTTGGGCAGTGTTGGTAAGTAAGTATCCAAAGAGCATCGATATACCGTTTAAGCAGTCATTTTCGGTAGCAAAAATATAAGGGGTTCGCATTCCATTCCAATCAAAACTACTGTTAAGTATAGTTTCTGTAAAGTCAGCATTTGGATAGTGGTCTGTCCACTGTCTCTGGCCCTGAAATCCAGCAGCTATTGCATTGTGTCCAAGGGATTCCTCGTAGTAGCCTATCTTTTTTAACTTAGAGTTACCTATCATGAGATCCCTACAGATTAGAGTCATCCTTACTGAAAACTCCCAGTCATTATCAAGATCCTTTCTAGACTTTTTAGTTCCTGGTGAGTTGGTATCAGGACCCTCTTGTATATTATTTTTTACCCATAAGAGTGCTTTTTTATATTCATCTTTGTCATATAATGCAAGGTCTATCCTTCTTTTAACCTCTGTCATATCTACATATTCTACTCTCATGCCTAGATAGTCTTCGAAGAAGTTAGTGTCTACTATAGAACCTGCTATCCCCATGGATACATTTCCTATAGATAGATATGATTTTTTCTTTAGCATTGCAGCTGCAAGTGAGGCTTTTGTAAATGATAGAATCTTTTCTTTTACATCTTCAGGTATCAAGGTATCATTAACATCCTGAACATCCCTCCCATATATTCCAAAGGAAGGTAACCCCTTCTGATTGTGGGCAGCAAGTACTGCTGCAAGATATACTGCTCCAGGTCTTTCTGTACCATTAAAACCCCATACTGCTTTGGGCCGGAGTATGTCCATATCCATAGTCTCTGACCCATAGCACCAACACGGAGTAACAGTCAGTGTTGCTCCAACACCTTCCCTTGAAAACTTTTCTTCAGCTGCATAAACTTCGGCTACTCCTCCTATTGTTGTGTCTGATATTATGCAGCTTACAGAGCTTCCATCTGGATATTTCAGATTATCAGAGATCAGTTTTGATGCTGATTTTGCCATGCTCATTGTCTGATCTTCTAGTGCCTCCCTTACTCCACCCATACGGCCATCAATAGTCGGTCTTATTCCTATTTTAGGGTGATTATTTTTAGTGCTTTTCATTCTAAGTAGATCCCTCCCTATATTACCTAAAAATATATTACTTTTATCAATATTTCCCATATTCCTGTAAGGTCTCCCACCAGGCTATCAGATTCTTTACCGGAACAACACTCTGTATTACATGGATTGAAGCAAAAATAAAACCTCCACCAGGAGCCAGGTCTTCTATCATTCTTTTGGTCTCTTCCCTGACCTCTTGAGGGGTACCGAAAGCTAAAATAGAGTTATCACAGCTACCGCCCCAAAAAGTTATGTCATTACCGAACTCCTTCTTTAGCAATTTGGTATCCTCCATGCCTTTACAGTTGACCTGGACAGGATTTAATATGTCTACTCCTGCTTCTATAAGCAGCGGTATTGTGTCTTTTATAGCCCCATCGTTATGAAAGAATATATAAACTTTAGATTGGGCTTTGTCTTTTATAAACTCAAAGAGTCTTTTATGGTAGGGCCATATTAGTTCCCTATATAGTTCCAGGGAGACTAATAATCCGTCTCTTGTGCCCAGATCATCTGCTGCAGATATTATCATTACATTTTCCCCTACTGCATCAAGGGCCTTCTGCCAGTATTTCATCTTGATTTCCAGGAACTTTTCCATAATGGCGTGTATGAGCTTCTTATTGGTGACCATATCCATAAAAAATTTCTCATATCCTGTCATCCACATTGCATTTTCCCACATACCTGCGCTCATTCTTTCAAGGAAATATGCTTTCTTTTGTCTGTATACAGTTTTATCAGCTTTCATTTTTAAATTTATAAATCTTGCCGTATCTTCAGGATCAGGCCAAGGATATTCTTCAATATCTTCCAGAGTTTGGGCATCTTTTAGAGGATGCAGGTAAAGGTCATAAAAATGACCGCCTTTTTCCGGCATCTTCCATCCTATTCCGAACTCATCGATAATCTTATAGTGGTCTCCATCCAGGCCCATATCCCTGAAAAGACCTTTGTTTTTTGGAGGATCAGGGGCTACATTTACTATGTCGATACCGAGTTCTTCTATAAGTTCATCATTTACCTGGCCCAGTTGGGTGATCTTATCATATATTCCTATTTTACCTTTAAGCCCAAGGTGATCACTTAATCTTTTAAGTACATTGATATTTATTCCCGCGACTAATGCCCCGCCTATATCAAATGGAATCCTGTCTGCTTCCTTATGTTCAATTGCCAGCCTTACTCTTTCATAACTGGTACATTCCATATTATCCTCCTCCAAAGCTTAAAAGTATTTTTAGGTCAACATATCTGTCAGGGTAAATATAGTTTTTTTTATCAATATGATAAATTTGTTTAGATATTTAATAATCCCAAGAATTGTCAAGGATCATTCTTATTTCCTTCAGATCTGCTACCCGGGGATTATTGGTGTAGTCAGGCAGCTCTAAGGATACTTTTGATATCTCGTCCAGATCACGATTACTTACTTTTAGGTCCTTTAGGCTTATATTCATCTTTATTTTTTCTAAAAATCCTTTTACGAGTTGGTATGATTTTTCTGCAGCATAGATGTCTTCTGCTGATTCTAATTCTTCATCAAATAATCTGGCTAATGTGGCAAACTTTTTCTTCGAATCAGCATAGGTATATTTTATAAACTCAGGATATACTGCTGCCAGGGCTTCGCCATGCATGACATGAGGACAACAGCCGCCTATCGCCATCCCTATTCCATGGGGTAAAGTTACCCCTGCATTTGCTATACTAAGGCCTCCCAGTGTATCGGCCCATGCCATCCTGGCCCTGGCATCTATATCTTTACCGTCAGCAATAATTTTTGGAAGGTATTCAATAACTGTTTTTAATGATTCCAGTGAAAGCATCTCTATATAGGGAGATGTATTATTATGGATATATGCTTCAAACGCATGGGAGAAGACATCAAACCCAGTAGAGGCAGATATATGTTCTGGTACAGTAACCATTAACTCAGGATCGATTATGCTTATCCTGGGAAATATTAATGAATTATAGAGCGCAGATTTCCTTTTTTCTTTTGGGTTTGACACAACAGCCACCTGTGTGACCTGCGAGCCTGTTCCCGAGGTCGTTGTGACTGCTATTACGGGAAGTGTCTTGTTGGTAGGCTGTCTTTCCCTGAAAAACAGGTAGTCCCATGATGAGCCTTCATGGGTAGCCTCTACAGCTATTGCTTTTGCAGTATCCATGCTTGAGCCCCCACCGAGACCGATAATAACATTTGCTTTAAAATCCCTGGCAAGTTTTGCTCCATTTGAGACAGAATCTGTAGTGGGATTGGGGACTACTCCATCAAAATGCTCATAGCTCACTCCGGAATCTGACAGTATTTTTTTAACTTTACCTATTACCAGCTCGATGGCATCAAACACAGGGACTGTTACAAGGACACATCTCTTTCCGGTTTTCCGGGTAAGGTCTCCAAGTTCATTAATTCTACCGCAACCGAACTTGATATCTGTTGGTTGAAAATAATCAAAATTTCCCATATTGATTTTCACCGGATTCCTTTCAATTCTTATTTATATCTTCTTTAATAATTTTTAAAAGATCATTATCTACTACAGGAGTTGGTCCGCTTCTGGATGAGACCCAGGCACCCAGCCTGTTAGCTGAATCACTTATTTCTTTTAATGTTTTTTTATTTATATATTGGACAACCGCCGCAGCCGAGAAAGCATCTCCGGCACCAATTGTGTCTGCAACTACGACTTTATAACCGGGATGATCATAAAATTCTTTTTTATTTAGGATAAGACTTCCATCTCCTCCCCTGGTTAGACATAAAAGGTCTAGGTCAAAATCGTCTATTATCTTAAAACACAGGTCTATCTCAGCAATTTTGTTTGGGTATTCAAGAAGTTCTCTTATTAACTTTAATTCAGCGGTGTTTAGTTTTAGCATATCTGCCATTTTTATCGAATCAATTATAAGGTCCGCAGAAAAAAAGTCCTGTCTTATATTAAGGTCAAGGAATTTTAAAGTAGTACTCCTAGACGAATTCAATAAATCTTTTATTGTATTTTTTGATGTCTGAGATCTCTGGGCCAGGATACCGAAACATATTACTTCGGCCTCTCTTGCTAGTCTCTCCCATTTTTTATTAAATTCTAGATAGTCCCAGGCAACATCACGATGGATTATATAATCAGGCTGGCCATTATCATCCAGTTCAACACCAACTGTACCTGTTTTATATACATGGTCTATTTGTATATATTTACTGTCCAGTCCTAATTTTTCCATTTCCTTTAATATCTCTTCGCCCAGGGAATCGCTACCGACCCTGCTGGCCACTATGCCCTTTTGCTCCAAAATTGAGGCATAATGGACAAAATTCGCGGGAGCTCCACCAAGTTTTTTACCTTCTGGAAGCAGATCCCAGAGTATTTCTCCCAATCCTACAATTTTTTTTAATGCCATTTATTCCTGGTTTAATTACCGAATTTATAGATAACCTATAAAACAAATTTATTTATTTCATCAAAAGCAGCTATTATATTTCCCACTGGTACCTTTGCCTGGATGCAGTGTACGGGAGTAAAGACAAACCCTCCTCCCTGTGAAAAAATTTTGGCATTTCTTTTTACCTGTTCCCTGACTTCTCTTTCTGTGCCAAACGGCAGGATATGCTGGGTATCCACACCGCCACCCCAAAAACATATATCCTTTCCAAATTCTTTATTCAACTTTTCGGGTTCCATGTTATAAGCTTCAAACTGTATAGGGTTCAGGATATCGACTCCCACTTCAATAAGTCTGGGTATGAACTCATATATAGAACCACAATTATGCATCATTACAAAATAGGGGGACTTCTTCTTGACATTGTCAATAAACCTCTTGAAATTGGGAAAGAAAAATTCTTCGGCTGCGTCTGGTGATATCATGCATCCTTTCTGGTTTCCCATGTCCTTATGAAGCATCATGATATCCACATCATCACCAACGGCATCATAAAACACATTGAAATTATGAATATACAAATCAGTCAGTCTTTCTATAAAATATCTTGTCATTTTTTTCTCTAATATAAGGTTCATGAATGCTTTTTCATAACCAAATACATCCTCTGCCGAAAAACTGGCAAAAACATCTCCTATTACTGCCCTATCAGAGTCTTTTATTTTCTCTGCTTCTTGTTTAAAATATTTTATTTCATCATCTCCGTATCCTGAAAAGTCAAATTTACTATCAATATCCTCTATAGTTTCTGCATCCTGTAAAAGGTATTTTATTGGATCAAAATAATATCCATTATGGGGAAGCTTAAATTCATATCCATTCTTATAAAGGATATACGATCCATCCTTCTGCTTTACCGGATTAAAATCCCGGGAAACCACTACTTTTAACCCATTGGGCATCACCCATTGTTTTTTCTCCACATTATTTCTTACCCCCAGTCCATCGGCCGGAGGAAGAAGTGGCACTGTGTCGATCTGGAGCAAAGCTCTTACAGGGTCTTCTACTTTTGCAGCCAGGATGAAAGAATCCATTATTTCCACATCACCTGCGCTTATACCCAGAGCTTTTTTTAAGTTAGAATAGGCATAGGCATGTATAGTAGACTGTACACTGCCCCCCAGGTCCACTGGTATTTTATCTGTGACTTTGTGTTTTACAGCATTTAAAATCCTGTCTTTTGATCTCATAATTAAAATCCTTTTAAAGTTTAAAAATATATTATTACTTTCATCACTTTATCACTTTTTTCAAGAATATATTTATATGCATCTGGATATTGTCTAAATTCAAATCTATCTGTTATTAATTCCTTTAAATGAAATTTACTAGCTCCTGCAAGTTCAATAGCATTTATAAAATCGTCTTTTTGATACATCAAGGTCCCTATTATTTTTAGCTCTCTATCCTGTACAAGACCCATATCAACTATTGGTTTTTCTCCATATACTCCTACAATGATTATATCTGTTCCTTTTCTAGCTATTGTAATTGCCTGTGATATAGTGTCCTGTATGCCAGCACATTCAAAAATAATATCAGCACCATCTTCTCCAAAGTTATTTAACACAGCTTTGTTTATATCCTCGCGCTCAATATTAGTTGTAAAATCGAGACCACATTGGTCTGCAATGTCCAGCCTAAAATCACTTTTATCAGTTATCATAACCTGGTATGCGCCCAATCCCTTTGCTGCCTGGCCCACAAGATTTCCAATGGGACCAGCTCCCAATACAAGAACCTTCTTCTTTGAAATATCACCACCTCTTCCTACAGCATGTACAGCAACAGCAGCAGGTTCAATCATTGCGCCTTCATCAAGAGAGATATTAGTAGGTATTTTTAATAACATATCCTTATCCAAAGCGATATACTCTTGAGCTGTCCCATCAGTCTGAAATCCCATAACTTTCAACTCATTACAGATATGGTACATTCCATTCCTACAAGGATAACATTCTCCACATGTCACCTGGGGAAGAAGGATTACTTGATCTCCAAGATTAAAATCAACTACTTCAGTACCCACTTTTTCAATTATCCCACTGGCTTCATGTCCCTGGACTATCGGGTATTCCGTATATGGGTGCAATCCCTTATATACATGTATATCTGAGCCACATATACCTATTC